>Ga0209207_1000022_pt1 | contig 201089 bp, 194 predicted proteins | sample SaghotsprinmetaG_FD_184140 | JGI IMG/M metagenome (GOLD analysis project Ga0209207, IMG submission 184140) | Hot spring microbial communities from South Africa to study Microbial Dark Matter (Phase II) - Sagole hot spring metaG (SPAdes) (version 3) | ecosystem: Environmental > Aquatic >... | reverse complement strand
TTCAAGCTCAGTATTACTGACTAAATATTTTACTATCTGGTCACTCATACTAAGTTAATTCGTTTTTGCGAATCTTCTATCACGAGTGCCCACACAGATGATTGATTGCTAATTGTTAAAGAGCGTGCTTCGACTTCGAAGCGGGAGGCGTATGTTACACTTCCCAGATTTTAAGTCAAGCAGAGAATTTTACTATTTAAATAAGCTTCTCTGCTTAACCTGACCTACTTTAGAAACCGCTTCGGATTTCTGCCTCACTACCACTTTCAGAGCTTAGAGCCTGTCGTCGTTGCGAGGCGGCCATTTTAGTCAGTTTTTATTTCGTGTCAAGCGTCTTTTTATCGACATTTTCAACTTATTTCAAACTCACCCGGCTTGCTGCTTTCGCACCACCCCGTCGGCATGGCGCGCATTATAGGGCGTTTTTGAAATGGCGCAAGCGTGAATTTGTAGTTTTTTGCAGATTTCAACTCGTTTGCTTATAAAACGCACGTTATGCGCATTTTTGCTGCAAAAACCATTGGTTTTTCTGAGTTTTATCTGTTGGCGAAGTGATAGTGACTGGTTAAGATAGCTTTTGACTACTATAAGTAGTTTGTTTTTCTCAGTATCTTTTCACTCTCATGTATTTAGGAATCACTTATGTCATCAAGTTTAAGCCGTTCTTTACCTTTTACCCTGGCACTTGCCATCCTTGTATACCTTGTTACTTATTTTCTTCCTGCTGATCTATTGCCCGCTGCCGGTGTAGCAATGACGATCGGTGTCATTATTGCCGGTATTCTGGTTCCCATCCTGGTTGAAACCAAACCTTTAGCTGCTACATCCGAAAACAAAACGAATAACAAAGCTGCTGTTGTAACCGCAACAGGCGACACTGCCACTTTATATGTAGGTAATTTACCTTACCGTGCAAATGAAGAAGCCGTGCGTGAGTTGTTTCAGCAATCAGGTCAGGTGGTCAATGTTCGTTTGATGAAAGACAGACAAACAGGCCGGCGCCGTGGTTTTGGTTTTGTTGAAGTGTCGGCGAAGGATGCCAACAAAATGATCCAAAAGCTGAATGACTTCGAATTTGAAGGCCGCACTTTAAAAGTGCGCGAAGCCAAAGAACGTCAGGATAACGAAGACGGCGAAGAATAAGCTACAACGAAATCGGCATTGGCCAGCACTGTTGCTGGTCAAAGCCGAGCTTTTTGAGCCTCTCGCTTTGCACTTCATTAAGCGCTCTGGTACTGATAAAACAATGCTGATACTGCGTATCGGCCAAAGACTGCCCCCCAACTAACTGCTTTACCCGTCTTGCTATCGCTTCACCTGTATCCAGCAACACTGTTGCGCGCGGCAAAGCCTGCTTAATTTCTTCCGCCAGAAAGGGAAAATGAGTACAACCTAACACCACAATATCAGCACCACGGTCGGCAATAGGGCTAACCGACAAGATGTCACTGACTTGCTGACTTACATCCTGCTGATACCAGACTTTATCTTCGGCTAAACGCACCAGCTCACTGCTGCCAAATTTAATCACGCTGTCATTGGGGGCAAATTGACGGATCAAACCTGCCATATATTCCCCATTGGCCGTTGCCGGTGTGGCCAGTACTGCAAAACCTCTGCCCTGACTTAATGCAGCTGCAGGTTTAATAGCGGGCACAACACCAACAAAAGGGATGGAAAAGTGTTGGCGCAGAAATTCAACTGCCTGAGTGGTTGCGGTATTACAGGCTATCACTATCAACTCAGCACCCAGCTCTATCAGATGTTGTGACAACTGATACAGACGCTGCTGAATAAAACTTTCGCTTTTTTCGCCATAGGGCAGATATTTGTTATCCATCAGATAGATGTAGTCGGCCGGCACCTGCTGCTGTACCTGCTGGTAAACACTTAAGCCACCAACACCACTATCGATAAAACCAATCCGCATTTGATCCCCTCCGGCTACAAGCCATTATTTTGCCAGAAGCCAGAGCGCAGAGCAGCAAATTAAATTGCGCCTGATGAAGCGGGACTACATATATATAGTGGCACTTCATTGGATCTTGAGGCAAAACCTCTTAGAATGGCCGCTTTTTTCAGCGAGGGGCATATTATGCAATTAGGCCAGGTTTTTCCGGAACAATATCAGACATTGCTGTCGGAGAAAGCAGACTCCATGCAGCAGTTGTTTGCCCCTTTTGGTATAAAGCAGGCAGAGGTTTTTCCTTCAGCACCGGCGCATTACCGGTTAAGAGCTGAGTTCCGGATCTGGCATGAGGGTGATGACATGTTTCACATCATGTTTGATCCAGAGACCAAAACCAAACAACGGATTGATTATTTTCCGATAGCCTGTAACACCATTGCTGATTTTATGCCGGTGCTGCTTAAGGCATTAAAACAACGTCCCCTGTTGCGTAACCGTTTATACCAGATTGACTACCTGGCCACTTTAAGTGGTGAACTGGTGGTGTCACTTATTTATAAAAAGCCGATCCCGCCAGAATGGGCAGCCGAAGCTGCCGCACTGAAAGCTGAATTTGCTGCTTTATATCAGGTGGATTTTATTGGCAGGGCGCGAAAGCAAAAAATCCTGGTTGATCGTGACTTTGTGATTGAACGCTTGCAGGTACAACAGCAACAACTGCACTACCAACAAATTGAAAACAGCTTTACCCAGCCCAACGGCGAAGTGAATCAGAAAATGCTGGGGTGGGCTTGTGATATTGCCAAAAACCTGCGCGGTGATTTACTGGAGCTATATTGTGGCAATGGCAATTTTTCGCTGGCGCTGGCTCCTTATTTTGATCAGGTGGTTGCCACTGAAATTGCCCGCTCATCCATTCGCTGCGCTGAATACAATATTGCACTCAACCAGATCAACAATGTGCGGGTGTTACAGATGTCTGCCGAAGATGTCAGTGCGGCCCTGTCTCAGGGGCTGCAGTTAAAAAACATCGATTTAGCAGGCCTGCAGCTTAATACCATTCTGGTGGACCCACCGCGCGCCGGTCTGGATCCGGCCACAGAGCAACTGGTCAGCCGTTTTGACGATATCCTGTATATTTCCTGCAACCCGGAAACGCTGGCGCACAATCTGCAAACTCTGTGTAAAACCCATCAGGTACAGAAGTTTGCGCTGTTTGACCAGTTCCCCTACACCCACCACATTGAATGTGGTGTCTGGCTTAGGAAAATTATTCTTTAGGCCTGCGGCCATAACCCGCTGCGCCGTGCGCCAGCCAGCGCAGTTGGGTTATGGTTTTATGGGTAATTTGCAAGCGTAAATCCGGGCTGGCATCCAGCGCATCTGCGCCGGCATGGAACACCAGCGTCACCATCGCCTCCGCCTGCACCTGGGCAAACTCATCCGGACAAGCTGTTTCTTTTCTAAGGTAATCCGCAAGTTCTGCACAAAAGTGCTGGATTTCGCGGGCAACAGCACGACGAAAGGGCGCTGAAGTCCCAGAGCGCTCGCGCAATAACAACCGGAACACATTACTGTTGCCGACCACAAACTCCATAAAAGTCTCAATAGAAGTGCGAATGACACTGCCATTTTTTTCGATACGATGCCTGGCCTGACGCAATAACTGCCGTAACATTAAACCGGCTTCATCAACCAGAGTTAAACCCAGCTCGTCCATATCGGCAAAATGACGGTAAAAAGAAGTTGGTGCTATACCGGCTTCGCGTGCAACTTCGCGTAAACTCAGGCTGGAAAAACCTTTATCCGGACTTAACTGCGCAAAAGCAGCATCAATAATAGCGCGGCGGGTGCGTTCTTTTTGTTGAGCTCTGGTCACAATGCCTCCCTGTATCTGATGTTTGGCATTTTATACCTTGACCCGCTGCAATTGCACAGTAAAATTAGCTTACAGATGTAAGCCAAATGTACCTATAAATGCAAAAGCCACCTATTATCTGGACCAATGTCCTGCTGTTTAGTATCACTTTTTTAATTTCAGCTATTGCTGTGCCCTATTACGCCCTGACCGTTGGTTTTACCACACTGGAAATAGTCGCCACTATTTTGTGTCTCGGTTACTGCGGTATGTCTATTACTGCCGGTTATCACAGGCTCTGGGCGCACAAAACTTATGAAGCCCATCCGGTTTTACAGTGGTTTTTTGCCATTGGCGGTGCTTTTGCACTGCAAAACAGCGCCTTACACTGGTCTTCCGATCACAGGGTGCATCATAAGTTTGTCGACCAGAATGACAAAGACCCCTACTCAGCCCAACGTGGTTTCTGGTTTAGTCATATCGGCTGGATGCTCAGGGAATATCAAAGCCAGCGTTACAGCGACTACAGCAATGTGCGGGACTTACAAAACAACAGCATCGTCATGTTTCAGCACAAACATTATTTATTACTGACTATTGTGACCAACTTTGGCATTCCGCTGTTGTTAGGTTTTTTAACCGACAGCTACCTCGGCATGTTGTTAAGTGTGGGTGTGCTGCGTTTGGTGCTGAGCCATCACTTTACGTTTTTTATTAATTCGCTGGCGCATATCTGGGGCAAACAGCCTTATACGGATGAAAACAGCGCCCGCGATAACGGTGTGTTGGCATTTTTAACTTATGGTGAGGGTTACCATAACTTCCACCATATTTTTGAATATGACTATCGCAATGGCATTCGCTGGTGGCAGTTTGACCCAACCAAGTGGCTGATTAAAAGTTGTTCCTGGCTGGGGTTAACCCGCAATCTGAAAGTTTGCCCTGAAGACCGTATTATGAAAGCAAAAGCACTGATGCAATTAAAAAGAGCCCAGGCCAAAGCCAAACTCTTGCCGGATGCAGAGCTGTTGCTGGCGAAAATGGAACAGGAATATGCTTTATTACTGGAGCGGATGCAGGCGTATTATTCAGTGCAAAAGCAGTTATACCAGCAGAAAAAAGATCAACTGCAACAGAAAAAGGCGCAACTGCTGCAACAATACAATGACTTTGATATCCGTCAGCAATACCAGGAAATGAAACAAAACTGGTTACAACAACAACGCCAGTGGCAAAGTTTTATTCAGCAATACGCATAAGTCGGCCAGAGCGCTGATTTTCCTGATGAAAAGGCAACGCAAGTTGCCTTTTCTGCTTCAACATCTGTAAACGATGCTGCTATCATCAAAGCTCAGATAATTAGACCAGAATAGGGATCTGCTGTGCCTGCCAAATCAAGCTCTGTCAAACCTCAAGCACAATATCAGTATGACGCCATCATTATCGGCACAGGCCCTGGTGGTGAAGGTGCAGCCATGAACCTGGCCAAAAGTGGTAAAAGAGTGGCGGTGGTGGAACGCCATGAACAAGTTGGCGGCGGCTGCACTCATTGGGGCACTATTCCTTCCAAAGCCCTGCGTCATTCGGTCAGCCGTTTTATTGAATACAATGAAAACCCGCTGTTTCAGATGGAAAATCAGTCCGCGAACCTGACTTTTCCACAAATATTAAAACATGCGGCTGGTGTCATTCGTAAACAGGTGCGGCTACGCAGCAGTTTTTATGATCGCAACAGAGTCGAAGTGTTTTCCGGTGAAGCTTCATTTATTGATACCCACACTATTAATATCAAACCAGCCAACGGCCCTGATCGGCAAATCACTGCCGAAACTATCATTCTGGCGACAGGTTCGAGACCCTACCGGCCAGCCAATGTAGACTTTAACCATCCGCATATTTTTGACAGCGATACCATTTTGTCGCTGAAAGACGACCCAAGGCACATCATTATTTTTGGTGCCGGTGTAATTGGTTGTGAATATGCCTCCATTTTCCGTGGTTTGGGCGTCCGGGTCGATTTGGTGAATACCCGCGACCGCCTGTTATCTTTTATGGATACCGAAATTTCTGATGCCCTGAGTTATCACTTCTGGAACTCAGGTGTGACCATTCGCCACGGTGAAGAGTTTGAATCTATTGAAGGTTTGGAAGATGGTGTGATTCTGCATTTACAGTCAGGTAAAAAGATGAAAGCGGACTGTATTTTGTTTGCCAATGGCCGCACCGGTAACACCGACACTCTGAACCTGGCCGCTGTTGGTTTAAAAGCCGACAGCCGCGGTCAGCTGAAAGTGAACCACAATTATCAGACTGAAGTGCCGAATATTTACGCTGTGGGTGATGTGATTGGTTATCCAAGCCTGGCCAGTGCCGCTTATGATCAGGGCCGAATTGCCGGTAACGCTATTATCCATGGCCATTGTCCGATGCAGCTGATAGAAGACATTCCGGTTGGCATTTACACCATACCGGAAATGAGCTCAGTGGGTAAAACCGAACAGCAACTGACTGCCGCCAGAATTCCTTATGAGGTGGGCCGCGCCCAGTTTAAACATCTGGCACGCGCGCAAATTGCCAACACTAATGTGGGCAGTTTGAAATTATTGTTTCACCGCGATACCAAAGAAATTCTCGGCATTCACTGTTTTGGTGAAAGAGCAGCCGAAATTGTCCACATTGGTCAGGCCATTATGATGCAAACCAATGGCGGCAATAATGTCGAGTATTTTGTACACACTACCTTTAACTACCCGACCATGGCAGAGGCTTACCGCGTGGCCGCAATGAACGGTTTAAACCGTTTGTTCTAAAACCATAGCTTTCAGCAACATATTGCTAAAAACGGCGCAAAATTGCGCCGTTTTTGTTTTGTTTTGTCGAATAAACCGTTGTACACTCGAAAAAAACACCATAAAAAATTCCAGGGAGTTCGGGCATGTTTCTGATGCGTTTATGCTGTTATCTGCTTGCTGTCGGGTTCAGTAGTTCAGCCCTCGCCGATTTTGGCAGTGCTTACAAACTGTTTCAGGATAAAAACTACGAACAGGCGATGCCACAGCTACAAGTTCTGGCGCAACTCGGCCATCCGCAGGCACAGCTTCTGCTGGCTCAATGTTATGAAGAAGGTTTAGGCACCGAAGCTGACTTAAATAAAGCTTATGCCTGGGCACTGACGGCCAAGGGGTTGTCTCAGCCTGGCGCTGCTGAAAAATATGTCGAACTGCGCGGTAAGTTAGAATCACGCCGTGCCGGTAAACAGGCTTTTACTGAGATTAACGGTCAGTACGGTGCTCTGGCACTCAAAAGTAACCTGTACCCGACCATTCACCAGGTGTATCGCCAGCCCACAGTGGTAAAGCCGCTGAAGCAGGATAAACCAGATTATCCTAACCACTTCCCGCGCAGTGGTATTGCTGCCTGGTCTGTTGTCACTTACGACATTAATGAAAACGGCCGGGTTGAAAACGCCAAAGTTGCATTGTCTTTCCCGGCGGGCGCTATTGATAAATACGCACTGGATGCGATGAAAAACTGGACCTTTACCCCACCACGCAATTCATATGGGGATGCCATCCGGCTGGATCATCAAATTCATGTATTCAATCTGGATAAACTGGTCACAGCATCTCGTAAATTTGAACGCGAAAACAACGAATATATCGCTGCCATTCGGGAAGCCGCAGAAGCAGACTCAGCAGCCAACCAGTATAAATTTGGCCTGATCGCTCAGGCAGGACTGGTGAAAGGCCAGAAAGCACTGCCATGGTATTTAAAAGCCGCTATTAATGGATATGCACCGGCACAGTTTACCGTAGCCCAATGTCTGCTTACCGGCAGCCTGTGTGATAAAGACAGCAACAAAGCCATTAACTGGCTGACTTATGCAGCTGCAGACGGCGACCCGCAAGCCAGTTATTTGTTGTCGCACCAATTGCTCGACAGCGACAATATTCAGTTTGACCCGGAGCGCGCAGCCCGTTATCTGGAAAGCGCTGCTGCTAAAAATTATGTGCCCGCTATAGTGGAATACGCCTCCTTACTGGCCATGTCGGATAATCCTAAACTGCGTAATGCTGAGCGTGCTATTCAATTGGCAGAACAAGGGCTGGAACAAGACGAAGATAATCCAAAATTGCTGTCGACTATTGGTATCGCCCTGATTGAACAAGGCAAACAGGAACGTGGTGAAGAAATGCTGGAACAGGCCGTTGCTGCGGCAGAAGCACGGAACTGGGCCACTGAAAACTACCGTGAGTTGTTAAACGATTACCGGGGCCAGGTGCAAGCTGACACTAAATAAGCAGCACAATGACTAGTCCTGAAATAAGTTGACCCTTAGGTCATTAAAACGCCCGATGCACTTCATCGGGCGTTTTGTATTTTAGTACAAGGGGGTGGATACGAACGGACTCGTCGACCACTCGCATCGCTTGTTCAATATTTTCCGGTTTCACCAACAGATATTCGTTCTTCAGAATACTATTTATCCGCTATGCCAACACATTTTGATAACCATCATAACCATCCGCCATCGAACACGTGACGCCATAACGTGCGTGCAGCGCTTGATACGGGGACGAACAATACTGAATGCCGCGGTCTGCATGATGTATCAGTGGCTGTTGCTTTTGCTGTCGTTGTTTCGGTGCCTGGCGATATGCCTGCATCACGCTCTCTGCCTGAAGGTTGTTATGCACGTGATATCCGATGATTTTTCTCGACCATACATCGGTAATTAAGCTCAGATAAGCTTCACCTTTGGCCACTGATAAATAGGTAATGTCCGCAACCCACACCTGCTCAGGTCCTGAAGGCGTGATTTTGTCCGGTCCGGCTTTGAATGACAGTGAAAGCGGTGATGCCTTTGGGTTGTTTTGTGATAAGCACCTTTAGTCGGAACCAACAGCCGGTGTTCTCTGAATAAGCTGAACAGTTTATCGCGGCCAATCTGAAGTTAATGGCATTGTTGCAACAGATATTGCAACTTGCACTTACCAATCCTCGGTTGCAACACCCGCTCCGCTTTTACTAACATCAGCACCTGATGTTCAGTCACGGCAACACACTTATCGCGCTATCGCTGCTGGTAATACGCCTGCTTACTCAGGTGCAAATACCGGCAACATGGTCTGACTGTGAAGCCATCTAACCGTTTTTCTTCGATGACTTGCCTCGAGGCTTTTTTACCAGGCTGACTCCATATTCGCGTTTAAGCACTTCAACCACAGCTTCAAAGAACTCTGCATCTTGTTTTGTATCTGCAAGTTATTGTTCCAACTCTTTAATTCGCTGCTCTGACGTAAGTGGTGAAGGTTCTGACATAGAAATGCCCCAGGGATGAAAAGGCGATATAGCTGCACTCCAATCTAACTTACCCCACTTACGAAGCCAAACCAACACGGTGCTTTTACCCGGACTACCTTAACGGTCTTGTGCTTGTTTGTAGGTCAACTCGCCTTTTTTCAACTTGCATCACCATCGCTAATTTAAAGGCAAGGGAAGAATCTTTTTGTGTACGCTTTGCTGTTGAATTCATGACACTCTCCATGGTTCAGAATAAAAAGCGTCAACGTTATTTAGGACGGGGCACAAACAACAATAAAGGCGCCGTTGGCGCCTTTATTTTTTTACTGTATGCACACTCAAATTAGCATCAGACAATATCAGTATTCATATGATAAGTACGGCTGAATGATTGCACAGCTTCAATAAAAATACCGGCTTTTTCCGGGTCTACGTCCGGCGTAATACCATGACCCAGGTTAAACACATGACCTGACCCCTGGCCATAGCCGTCCAGAATGGCCTGCACTTCCAGCCGGATACGTTCGGGTGAGCCCAACAGAATGGCGGGATCCATATTGCCTTGCAGTGCAACTTTATCGCCAATGCGGTTACGCGCATGGCGAATATCGATGGTCCAATCCAAACCTACAGCGTCGCAGCCAGTGGCAGCAATATCTTCCAGCCACAAACCGCCGTTTTTGGTGAATAAAGTCACGGGCACAGGACGGCCATCGGCCTGACGGGTCAAACCTTCAACAATTTGCTGCATATAACTTAACGAATATTCGCGGTAGGCATTAGGTGTTAACACCCCACCCCAGGTGTCAAAAATCATCACCGACTGGGCACCGGCGGCAATTTGCGCATTCAGATACAACACCACACTTTGTGCCAGTTTATCGAGCAGAATGTGCACAACTTCAGGTTCGCTGTACATCAACTTTTTGATTTTTGAGAAGGTTTTGCTGCTGCCGCCTTCAATCATATAAGTGGCTAAAGTCCATGGGCTACCGGAGAAACCAATCAGCGGAACTTCACCTTTTAATTCACGGCGAATGGTGCGCACAGCATCCATTACATACTTTAATTCGACTTCAGGGTCCGGCACAGGCAACTGCACTACATCCATAAAATCGTTCAGCTGTTTGGTAAATTTAGGGCCTTCACCTTCACCAAAATACAACCCCATGCCCATCGCATCCGGAATGGTCAGAATATCGCTGAACAGAATGGCAGCGTCCAGCGGATAACGGCGCAGTGGTTGTAAAGTGACTTCACAAGCCAGCTCAGGGTTTTTACACAATGACATAAAATCGCCGGCTTTGGCTCTGATCTCCCGGTATTCAGGCAAATAGCGGCCAGCCTGGCGCATCATCCAGATTGGGGTGCGGTCAACCGGTTGTTTTAACAGGGCGCGCAGGTAACGATCGTTTTTTAATTCCATCTTGGCTCTACCATTAAGCTGTGTTGAGTTATTTTAACAGCATAGTGAAGATGACACTATGTTTGCTGTTTAATGAATTTTTCTGCATTTATCTGCACATTTACTCTTGCGGCGTGAAAAAGCTTCTGTTATAAAATCGTCGCGCTAGTGAAGAAATCTAAAAATAAGAGCTCGCACCTACGGGCCCATAAACAAATACTTAAGCCACTTATGTGGCTTTTTTATTTGTTATTTTTCAGCTGTATTATTAGCCGCAAAATACCCGCATGCGCAGCCTATTGTGATTATTTATTCATCCGCTGAAGTTTCCGCCTGCAACTGACGAATCATCCGGCCAGACAAAGTTTGTACCGGCGGTATGTCCGGCAACGCAGCAAAATCAAACCAGCCCGCGTCTTCAATTTCATCTTCCTGACACACAATATCACCACTGTGATAATCGGCCAGAAAACCTGTCATCAATGAATGCGGAAAAGGCCAGGGCTGACTGCCAGCATAACGCAGATTATGGATCCGGATCCCCACTTCTTCATAAACTTCGCGCATTGCAGCCTGTTCCAGCGTTTCACCGGATTCAACAAAACCGGCCAAAATGGAAAAAAAGCCCGGTTTATGCCGCTTTGAGCGTGCCAACAGAATTTGTTGTCCTTTACAGATAGCAACCAGCACACAAGGTGAAATCCGTGGATAACAACGATGGCCACATTTATGGCATAACATCGCAAGCTCCCAGCTCACCAGCTGCATTTTGCTGCCACACTGACCACAATACCTATGTGTCTGTAAAAACAGCGCTAATTGCACAGCTCTGGAAGCCAGCTCAAACCACACTGACTCTGGCTGCTCCAATAAAGCGCGGGGACTATGCCATTGTTCTGACTCTGGTTGCTGGTCGTTGCTGACCACCAGATAACAGGGTTGTTGTTGCCACTGCCCTATATGACAAATCATCTCAGGATCGTTCACCTGCTGCTGTTGCCAGGCGCCAAAGGGAATACTGAGGGACTCTGTGGTCAATTTCAGTTTGCCGCGATTCACCACAAACCAATAGCCCTGATCATGATGTTTCAGCTGCAGACTATGACTTTTCATTGTGCTTTTACCAATACAACTTCCGGATGCTGGCTGTCATCATAAAGGGAAATACTGAGCCGACCAATCAAAAAGTAGTTGATCTTTAGTGCGGAATTCTTTTTATTAGCGGTATAAGCCGAATTTAATTAAGCAAGGATATGGTTATGTATACCCGTCTGCAAACAGCTCGACAACAATGGGGCGGTACTTCAACCGCTATTGATAACTGGCTGGAAGAGCGGCAACAACTGATCGTATCTTATTGTAAATTGGCGGCTTTACCGCCCTTTGATAAACAGCAGGACAATCAGTTACCGTCTCAGGACGCTATTCTGGGGTTTTGTCAGTTGTTGATGGATTATCTTTCAGCTGGCCATTTTGAAGTATATGACCAGATAGTGTCACAATGTCAGGAAAACGGCAGCGACAGTAAATCACTGGCAAAAGCCTTATACCCGAAAATTGCTGCCTCTACAGATGTAGCGTTGGAATTTAATGACAAATATGCTGAAACTGGCTCAGACCATCACTTCAGTGGTTTTGATGCCGACCTGTCAACTTTGGGTCAGGCGTTGGAAGAACGCTTTGGTCTGGAAGACGAATTAATTCAAACCTTGCACAATAAACACAGCAAAGGTTCGGTATCGGCCTGAACAGCAGCAGATAGCCGATAAAAAAACCGCCGGTGAAGGCGGTTTTTTTGTGTCTACTAATCCGTTTTATACGGGGTGGCAATCACTACTTTTTTGCAGCTTCGCCGGCTGGAGCAGCTTCGTCAGCCACAATGCCTAACAGCTCAACTTCAAATTGCAGAACGCTGTTTGCCGGGATAGGGCCAACATCACGGTCTCCGTAACCTAAAGCAGCAGGAATGGTAAATTTGAATTTAGAACCAACGCCCATTAACTGTACGCCTTCAGTCCAACCTGGAATCACCTGATTTAACTGGAACTCAACTGGCTCGCCGCCATTTGATTTGTCCGTGCTATCAAATTCTGCGCCGTCAATAAAAGTACCTTTGTATTTCACCCGTACTTTTTCTTCAGCTTTTGGTTTTGGACCGTCAGCCGCAGTGATGACTTCATACTGCAGACCCGATTCAGTCACTTTGACGCCTTCTTTTTTGGCGTTCTCAGCCAGGAAAGCTTCACCTTTGGCAATAGTTTCAGCAGCTTTAGCTTTGGCTACTTCAGCTTGTTTTGCACGGAACTGTTCGTCCAGAGCAGTCATGATTTTCTGCACATCTTCATCAGTCAGCGCAGCTTTACCAGCCAGAGAGTCCTGTACACCACGAACCATAGTGTCAGCAGCTAATGGCAGGCCTAACTTTTTGTGTTCTTCTACAGCGCTGTTCAGGTACTTACCTACTGAAACACCCATAGCGTAAGATTGTTTTGCAGCGTCTGTATCCAGTACTGGTGCAGCTGGCGCAGCAGCTTCTTTCTGACAGGCAGACAGTGAAATCATGGCGGCGGCAATCAGCGACACCTTGGTCAATAAGCGCATTTGTTTCTCCAATAAACTGCAGACTTCGCTGCAAAAGTGTGTTGTTATAGTAATAAAGGACTAACCTTTAACCATGCCTATACTACAGATTTGTGCTGATGACGTTAACACATAGAATGAAATATCTAGGCATTTTTCTCAGCCTTTGGCTGGTCGCCTGCTCAGAAGTTCAAAACAAAGCCATTTCAAGCACTGAACATGCATCTCATGGCACTGTAGCTGCCGCTATCTCAACCTCAGCTGAACTGGCTGCAGTGTCCAGCCTGACCTCAGGTGTGGTGGTCTGGGATTTAACAACCCAAACAGCCAAATACCGCTTAAGTCAGCAAAGTCCAACTGAAAACTTTATCAGCTATCTGGCGTTCAGCCCGGATGGCCAGCATCTGCTTACCGCAGACGACAAAAACCTGTCGTTGTGGCAAATGACGGATGGAAAAAACATCGGTTTCTGGTCCTTACCTACCTCTATAGTGCGGGATATTGCGGTTTCTCAGGGCGGCACTCAGCTGTTAATTGCCCAAAGCGACAGCAAAGTGCAGCACATCACATTAAAAACCGGTCGCCGGCTGGAGTTTTTAGGCCATAGCGAAAAAGTAAATACCGTGGCCTTGTCGCCAAATGGCCGTTATGCACTGACCGGCGGCAACGATTTAAAAGCTTATTTATGGGACACCCAGACAGCGCAAATTCTGCAGACTTTTGTGCATCCAACCCGGGTGACCAAAGTGGCGCTGGACCAGAAAGGCACCCTGGCTTTTACCGCCGACAGCCAAAAACAAGCCAGTATCTGGGACTTAACCACCGGCAAACTAAAACAAAAACTGGAACTGGGCCGAGGCCGGGTTTTTACCACAGCCCGTTTTAGCGACGACGGTCGTTATCTGGTCGCAGGCTCGGCGTCTCGCCGTGTTACTGTCTGGGATGTCAACACCGGCAAAGTGGTGAAAGATTGGCAAGTCAGCGCTTTTCCGGGTAGCAAACCACCCAGCGCCGTGGTATATGATGCCGTTTTTATGGCACCCGACCGGATCCTGACCGAAAGTTCCAGTGGTCTGGCGGAACTATGGGAGTTTTAACCATGAGTGCACTGACACCCACTGAACAACAACTGCAAACGCAAATTTTTGATTTAGAGAGCAAACTGGCGTTTCAGGATGATGCATTACATCAACTGCATATCGAATTATTAGAACACCAGAAGCGGATAGAAAAACTGCAGCGGCAGGTGCTGATGCTGGCGGAAAAACTGCAGGGCGGCCCGGACAGCGGTATATTAAGACCACACGAAGAGCCACCACCACCACACTATTAATTGGCGCAGCTAATGGATGCAGCCCACAATGGAGGTGGCGCCTTGCCGGCTATTCAAGCCGCTGGGCGCCCGCTGCGGCCCCAGAACCACTACTTATTCAGGTTTAAACACCCCAATCACAGTTTCATTTTCCCGCGCCAGCCGTTCCACCTGAGATTCAGGCTGCGCCATCTGATAACCACAGCTGACACATTCCACTTTTTCCACATTATGCTCAAGAAACAGCGACATGGTATCCACTGCCTTACATTTGGGGCAGGTGGCTCCTGCGATAAAACGTTTTTTCTTCCGGGTGGTCATGGTTTTTACATCCTCGAAACAGGCAAAAATCAGCGAAACTCTTGGTTTGTGTGGCCGATCGGATTACATTAGCAGCCCAAATCGTCTGGCCTGATGTCCGGGCCACACTGCTACAGGTACTGCTATCAATGATCCAACTGCAACAAGTCGAATTACGCCGCGGCATTTTATGTTTGCTGCAACAGGCCGATCTTACCGTATTCCCGGGCCAAAAGGTCGGAATTATCGGTGCCAACGGCTGCGGTAAATCGACTTTGTTTGCCTTGTTGCAGGGCAAACTGCAAGCCGACGCCGGTACTGTCAGTATTCCGGCCAGCTGGACCATTGCCACTGTTGCGCAGGAAACCCCAGCCGTTGAAATCAGCGCTATGGATTATGTGCTGCAGGGCGACGAAGCTTTATATCCGCTGCTGATGCAGGTGCGTCAGGCCCATGAAGACACCGACCTGATTGCCGTGCATCACCAGATTGAAGCGCTGGACGGTTACCGCGCCGAAGCCAAAGCCGGTACCTTGCTGGACGGTCTGGGTTTTACCGGTGCCATGCAGCAACAACAGGTGAAATCATTTTCCGGTGGCTGGCGTATGCGCCTTAATCTGGCGCGCGCTTTAATGCAAAGAGCCGAATTATTACTGCTGGACGAACCGACCAACCACCTCGATTTAGACGCGGTGTTATGGCTGGAAAAATACCTCGCCAACTTCGAAGGCACCATGCTGCTGATCAGCCACGACCGCGATTTCCTTGACGCCGTGGTCGACAATATAGTGCATATCGAAAATCAGCAGCTGACGCTTTACCGCGGCAACTACAGCCAGTTTGAACGCCAGCGTGCCGAACATCTGGCGCAGCAACAGTCCACTTATGAAAAACAACAACGCCAGGTCGCCCACCTGCAGAAATTTATCGACAGGTTCCGCGCCCAGGCCACCAAAGCCAAACAAGCGCAAAGCCGGATTAAAGCATTAGAACGGATGACTTTATTGGCGCCAGCTCATGTTGATTCGCCCTTTCAGTTTGAGTTTCTCGAGCCACGGGCTTTACCCAACCCACTGCTGAAAATGGAAAACGTGCGCGCCGGTTATGGCGATCACAGTATTTTGCAACAAATTAACTTTCAGCTGCTGCCAGGCAGCCGTATTGGTTTACTTGGCCGTAACGGTGCCGGTAAATCCACACTAATCAAACTGTTATCCGGCAGTCTGCAACCACAAAGTGGTGACATCTGGTACGCCGCTGGTGTAGCTATTGGTTATTTTGCCCAGCATCAGCTGGAAACCTTAAGACCGGAAGACTCACCACTGCAGCATATGGTGCGGTTGGCACCACAGGCCACTGAACAAAGCCTGCGCGACTTTTTAGGTGGTTTTGGTTTTCATGGTGACAAAGCTTTAGCCGCCTGTGCGCCATTTTCCGGCGGTGAAAAAGCGCGGCTGGTGCTGGCACTGCTGGTGTATCAACGTCCTAACCTGCTGTTACTGGACGAACCAACCAACCACCTCGACTTAGAAATGCGCGAAGCCATAGTGATGGCGCTGCAAAGTTTTGAAGGTGCCATAGTGGTGGTGTCGCACGATCGGCATTTATTATCCAGCACCACAGACGAGTTTTATCTGGTGGCCCATGGCAAAGTGGCGCCTTTTGCCGGTGATTTAAATGATTATTACCAGTGGCTGCAAAATGACAGCAAAGCGCAGCAGATCAGCACCGAGCCCGCCAGCAGTGGTGCTAATGTGCGTAAAGATCAAAAACGCTTAGAAGCAGATTTACGCAACTTAACGCGCAAATTAAAACAAAACATCGAAAAGCTGGAACAACAGCAGCAACAACTGGAAGCCAAACTGGCGCAACTGGAAGAAAAACTCACCGACACCGGCCTATATGAGCAAAACCGCAAAGCCGAACTGACGCAGGTGCTGGCAGAACAAACTCAATTCAAAGCTGAGCTGGCCACAGTGGAAGAGCAGTGGTTTGAAGCGCAGGAACAGCTGGAACAACAAAGCAACGATTTCTGGCAGAAAAATGGCGGTTAACAGCAAAACGCTGCTGCCGGATGCAGCGTTATTCTGGCAATTTAGCCTGGCGCTCTACCCCGGCATCCAACCTTTGTGCCTGCAATGGCAAGACAGTTATGGTGCCAATGTAAACCTGTTGCTGCTGCTGTTGTATCTGCAAAAACAGCAGCTGCAGTGTGAACTCAGCGATATCAGGCTGCTGCAACAAAGTCTGAATGCAGAGCAGCAGTTTACGCTGGCGCTCAGACAACTTAGAAAAAGCTTACCGGCTGGCCTCAATGCCAAAGCTGCTGCACAAATGAAACAGGCGCTGCTCAAGGCTGAACTTTGTGCCGAGCAACTGGAACAAAAACAGCTGATAGCCACTTTGCCACAATGCCGCCTGAGTCAGGTGCAGCCCGCCACCAAAGCGGCCAGTTTATTAACTTTGTATCTGCAGTTGCTTGGTGTGACACTCACCGACAAGCTGCAGGCGCAGATCCTTGATCTGGATCAACAGGCTATGCAACAGGATTTCCCCCCCTCCAAAAGCTTGATCTAAGTCAGGATCCAGCCGCCGGCACCAACCTACACTGCCTTTATCAACCAGATGGAGGCAACACCATGAACCTGTGGCAAGAATTTTTAAATGACCCGGTAATTTTTATTTCTTTTACTGGCCTGGCAATTGTGATTGGCCTCTGCCTGTTTTACGCCGTGTATTTCTTTTACAAAATTGGCCATGACGACGTGAAAAACTAACAGCTTTTTTGTTTATTGTTCCTGTCAATTGTTCCTGTATGGGTTGCTGCCGGGTAAACCGCCAGAAGGTAGCAACCAACTTGCTGTGTAAGTGCCTGCTGATACCGTATTGGTATAACCGCCGGAAGCCTTAGGCTACCGGCTTTTTTATTTGTGGTGTGCCATTAATACCTGGCTGCTGAAACAATAATTTTACGGCCGCCTGCTGCTTTTTCCCCTCATCAACCACGCAACCGCGCTGCTAATAAATCGCTGTTACGCCAGGCCAGCGCATACAGCGTTAATTGTGGGTTAGCACCTAGGCTGCTTGGCAGTACTGAGCCATCAATCACCGATAAATTTTGCAGCTGATAATGGCTGCCATTGGCATCTACCACCCCTTTGGCCGCATCGGCACTCATATTACAACCGCCCATCACATGAGCCGACGCCAGCGCCGCGCGGTAGGCTTTGAGCGGTAAATCGGTAATAGCGGTTTTGGCCTGCTGCCAGCTGCTGTATAACATGGCGTCCTGATGCACCGGCATCACGGCCTCGGCTCCGGCAGCAAACTGTAACTCGGCCATGGCCAGATAAGCCTGTTGCACACCACGCCATAAATAATCCGTCAGTGGATAATCCAGCACAGGCTCTCCATGGGCGTCCAGCTGCACCTCCCCACCCTGAGCGTCCGGGTGAAAACCATCGCGCAGCAGCGCAATCATCACCTGCAAATGATTAAATTTTTGCATCATACCGGCATGCAGCTCGGCCATACCTGTGAGTTTGGACGCCATTAATACCGGATGCACCGGCGGCACTTCCAGTTTAAAACCGGCTTCATCGCCTTTTGGCCAGACAAACTGGTCGGAATAAATCGACTGCGGCGCACCGGCATGGCCCGACACTGCATCGTGAAACAAAGCACCGGAAATCACACTGGGGTGCAGATACGTATGTTTACCCAAGCGGCCTGACGGGTTGGGCACCTTAGAGCGCAACAACAAAGCCGGTGAGTTAATGGCCCCGCCCGCCAGCACATAATGCCGTGCTTTAAACCGCAGTTTTATCGAAGGGGTTGGCTGATAATGCTGATCAACAGGCACAGCATCCAGCTGCAGAATGTGCTCACCCCGCCACTGAAACTGCCGGGCCGACACTCTGCTCACCAACAAGGCACCGGCCTCAAGCGCAGCCGGAATAGTGGTCACCAGCATCGACTGTTTGGCATTAAGTGGACATCCCATGCCGCAATAACCCAAATTGGCACAGCCATGCACATTACGTTCAATCACAGTGTATTGCCAGCCCAGGTTTTCGCAGCCGCGTTTTAACGCCGCGTTATTGGGGTTTGGTGGCACCTGCCACTCGGAAATATGCAGCCGGCCGGCTGCTTTGGCAAAATAAGGGTCAAGGCTGTGTTCAGCGCTAAAATCCAGGCCAAACTCAGCTTGCCAATAATCCAGTGTTGGTTTGGGCGTGCGGATAGAAGTGGTCCAGTTAACGGTGGTAGAGCCGCCCACAGTGCGGCCCTGCAAAATGGCAATAGCCTGATCTTTGGTTTTACGGCCGGCACCATCCTGATATAAATGTGGATAAGCCCAGCGTTCCTGCTGGCGAAAATCGCTGCTGCTCCACAGGGCCCCCTGCTCCAGCATAATCACCGACAAACCCGCCTGGGTCAGAATTTCGGCTGTCATGCCACCACCGGCACCAGTGCCAATAATGACTACGTCCGCCTCAAACTGCTGATCTTCCGTTAGAGTTGCAGCATCAATATGGCGCCAGCCGTTGGCCAGGCCGGTTTTAATCGGATCATTCATAAGCGCGAAACTCCGGCGCCGTATAAGCAAGCACCTGCCAATGGGCCGGTTGGCCATAATAAGCCGCCAGCAATAATTCCCGCAGGCCGTGATAAGCTTGTTGTAACAACTGAAGATAACTGTCGCGCCAGCTGCTGAGTAGCTGCAGCCGCTGCTCCAGCGACAATTCACCGAGCGTCAGCACATGGCCGGTCAGCGCCAGCCGCGTCAGCTGCTGTGACAATAAAAAAAACAGCTGTTGTAATTCCGCCTGCTGGCGTTTTGGTAAAAAGGGTAAATAGTCCAGCACCGCCTGACGGGTGCTTCGCAGCGCTTGTTGTTGCTCTGCTTCGGCTGTGGGCAAAGCACCAAGCAAAATGGCCGGCAACAAGGCATCTAGTACCAGACTGGCGTCCCGCTGCTGTTGGTTTTTGTCGGCTCCGGCCAACATCGGATACAACGTCAGGCCTGTGGCTAAAGTAGCACCAGCGGCCAGGCCAAGCATGATAAACTGTCGTCTTTGCATCTGCGGTACACTCCGCCTGCTGATTCTGGCAAGCCGGCTCTGATTAGACCAGTAGTAAAAAGCATTGTTAATGAGGAACTTCTAAATTGCAAGCACGGCAAAAATCAGAGCAAATCGCTGATTTACCTGAATTTAAACCAGCCTGGTGGCTGAAAAACTGCCATCTGCAAACCATTATGGCGAAATACCTGGCGCCGAAAAAGCCACTGCCACACAGTACCGAGCTGCTGGCGCTGCCAGATGGTGACGAGCTGATGTTATGTTTTGGCCAAACCCCACCTGCCAAAGCGCAGGCGCTGGTGGTGCTGCTGCATGGTCTGGAAGGCAATATCCACAGCCATTATGTGCGCGGTATGCTGCACAGTTTGCAGCAACAGGGTTTTGCCACTGTGTTAATGCATTTTCGCGGTTGCCACGGGCAGGCCAATAAACTGCCACGGGCTTATCATTCGGGCGACACCGAAGATTTACGTTTTGTGCTGCATACTTTAAAGGCACGTTATCCAAACCTGCCACTGGCCGCAGTCGGCTTTTCGCTGGGGGGGAATGTGCTGATGAAATATTGTGGTGAAACTGCAAAGCAGTGCCCGCTTTATGCCGCTGCAGCTGTGTCGGCACCGCTGCAGTTATCCGCCAGCGCCGATCGTATTAACCGTGGTTTTAGCAAAGTGTACCAGCGTTATTTATTAAACCGGCTGAAAGCCACCATGCAGCGTAAACTAAACCACCATACCGACTTCCCGCTCGCTATCAAAGCAGATGACATTCAGCGCCTGCAAAGCATCCGCGAATTTGACCAGCAGCTGACAGCGCCCTTACATGGTTTTACCGACGCCGAAGATTATTACCGCCGCTCCAGCGCCAAGGCTTATTTGCGCACTATTGCACGGCCACATCTGCTGATCCACGCCAAAGATGACCCTTTTTTAGCCACTGAAGCCATCCCAACGGCTGACGAGCTTGGCCCTTATAGCCGGCTGCTGCTCAGTGAACATGGGGGTCATGTTGGTTTTGTCAGCGGGGATATTCCGGGGCAACCACGTTATTGGCTGGATCAGGTGATACCGGCATTTTTCCAACAACATTTACCTTAAGGATTGTTCTCAGATGCTGATCCCTTATCAACAACTGAACCCCGACACACTGCAGGCGCTGGTGGAAGCTTTTGTGCTGCGCGAAGGCACCGACTATGGCGACTTTGAAACCAGCCTGGCCGACAAAGTGGCCATGGTGCTGACGCAAATCCAGCAGGGCAAGGTGCTTATTGTGTATTCTGAGCAGGAAGAGTCCGTCGATTTAGTGACAGAGCGGGATTACCGCCAAATGCTGGCCGCCGGCCAAAGCTGAGCGCGGTTACAGCTGCGGCAACTCGCGGCCGGAATGATGGGCAGTGATCAACTGGGGCCAGCCAACACTGGACTGGCCTATCACCATAAAATCAGGATTGGCCAGAGTTTCACGCTGGTTATAACTCAGTGGATAAAACTGGCTGTCGAGAATTTTGCCGCCGGCTTCCTCCACAATAATATGCACAGCACCCGTGTCCCACTCGCCGGTGGGGCCAAGGCGCAAATAACAGTCGGCGCCCCCTTCGGCCACTAAACAGCTTTTTAAACTGCAGCTGCCAAGGGGCACAAATTCCACATCCTGACCTGTAGCCAGCAAAGCATGAATACGTTCCAGCGGCTGGCGACGACTCACTGCAATACGCAGCGGCAAACCGGCATGATGCTGGCGCACCTTGATATGGTTAATTAAATTGCGTTGTTGTTTAAAAGCGCCGTGGCCGCGGGTGGCGTAATAACAAATTTGTTCTTTGGGCCAATAAATCACGCCAAGCGCCGGCCAGCCATGTTCAACCAGCGCGATACTGACGGCAAAGTCGCCACTTCTGGCAACAAATTCCTGGGTGCCGTCCATTGGGTCAATCAGCCAATAACGCGGCCAGTGCTGACGCTGCGCCAGCGGCACTAAATTGCTTTCTTCAGAGATAATAGGAATGTCCGGCGTCAGGCTGCTGAGCCGGTCGATAATGATCTGGTTAGCGGCATAATCTGCACTGGTCACAGGGCTGTTGTCGTCTTTGGCGTTATGCTCGTAGTCACCACTTTGGTACATCTGCCAGAGCACAGCGCCGGCTTCAGCAGCAGCTGCTTTGACCGGTTCTAACAGTTTACTTAAAAACATCCTGATGACTTTCCAGATACTTTTTCGCCAGAAACAAGGCCGCAATACTGCGGGCTTCGGTAAAATCGGCTTGTAGTAATAACTCGTCGAAGTCCTGCCAGCGCCATTTCACCAGTTCAAGCGGCTCAGGCTCGTCGCCCGGCAGGCTTTGCGGGTAAAGACCAGTGGCAAGAACTATCTGCATTGTAGCATTAAAATATCCCGGAGCCAGCGCCACACTTTTCAGTGGTACTAAAGTATTAGCGCCAAAACCTGCTTCTTCTTTCAGCTCACGGTTGGCGGCGTCCAGCACTTCTTCACCCGGGTCGACCAATCCTTTGGGAAAACCCAGCTGATAGTCGTGGGTGCCGGCGCTGTATTCACGGATCAGGTAAAAATGTTCCGCATCAGGGCAAGCCACCACCATCACGGCGCCACGGCCCGAACCGCGCATCCGTTCAAATAAACGTTGTTCACCATTACTAAATTGCAGCTGGATTTGCTCAATTTTAAACAAGCGGCTTTGCGCCACTATTTCCTGACTGAGAATTTGCGGTTTTTGTTTGTCGTCCTGACGTTCAGCCATACCACTGCCTCTGCTACAATGCCTGTTCTGCGCTCTACTATAAATCGAACAGATGGAAAAACCTATGCTGGACTGGGCGAATATCGACACTGTGTTACTGGATATGGACGGCACCCTGCTGGACCTACATTTTGACAATTATTTCTGGCTGGAACATTTGCCGAAGCGCTGGAGTGAAATCAGCGGCATTAGCACTGAAGAGGCCAAAGCACAACTCAAAGCCGAGTATGATGTGCTGCAGGGCAAGCTGGAGTGGTATTGCCTGGATTATTGGGGCAAAAGGCTACAACTGCCTATTACCGAATTAAAACGTGAAGTGATGCACAAAATTGCCATGCGTGCCGACGTGCCGGACTTTTTAACGGCGCTGAAAAAAAGTGGCCGCAGCATTGTGCTGGTGACCAATGCGCACCCTGGTAGTTTGTCGTTAAAAATTGAGCGTACTGAGCTCAGTAACTATATCAGCGAGCTGATTTCGACCCACGAATTTGGCGTGACCAAAGAAAGTCAGGCGCTGTGGCATCAACTGCAAGCCCGCCTGGGTTTTGACCCCAAACGCACTTTGTTTGTTGACGACAGCCTGCCCATTTTGCACGCCGCCAAAGAGTTTGGTATTGCGCATTTGCTGGCTGTTGCCAACCCCGACAGCCAGCTGCCGGTGCGCAGTATTACCGAATTCCCGGCTATTACCGACTATACGGTATTGCTGGATGAAATTTTGTTAGCCAGCCGGTTGGCCTAAATAAACTCAGGCCAGCAAATAACCCACTGTTATCGGCTTTGTTGTGACAAAAGCCCTACAAAAGCCTGCACCCTTGATATTGCAGGCTTTTTTATTGGGAGACCGTCACACCTTGCGAAGCTTCCTCGACTCGCAAAATTGCTTGTGTTTTTGGCGGGCATTATTTCTGCAATTTGCTCAAAACAAACACTACCCCCAAACCAACGCCGGGAACTGCGGAGTGAGCATTCAAGAGTGAGCGCGGGAGGCGCGAACGGGCGAACGCAGTAGTTGCCGGTGGTGGTTCGTGCAGTACCGGCTTAACCGCTGCCATGCCAGTCGCTTTAAACTGCCAACTTCACCAGGTAGAATGGCAGGAACCAATAGGGTCATCACATTAGATCTGACCCCATATGTATGCTACCGAATGAAATTAGTAAATAAAGGCTGTTTCATTGGTGTCTTGCGGGTTCTTTACCTTTGAAAAAGAACGTTATATTAAAAGGATTTTCAATTAAGTATGAACTTTATTAATAAGTTGTTTTCCACTATTTTTCTCCTTATCGCTGTTACTTTATTTTTCGCATATTACACACCTACAATTTCGTCGAAAGATACCGAACCTACAAAACCCTCAAATCGTGAGGAAATAGACTATAAAAATACAGCCTTAAATAAAAATGACTCCTCTAAAAATAAGACAACTAAAAACAAGACAAATAAAAATATAGTTTATTCTCAAGGGGATGAGATTGAATTGGAAGATATCAATAACACCAAAAATGAAAATAATTTAGATGAGTTAATTGGTAGTTGGTCTCCGTATTTAGACAAGAATTCTGAGGAATATAAACACCTCTTGGATAAATACAAAGATTCAGAAGATAACGTAATTGTCGATGGCAACAATGCCTATATCGCAAACAAAATCAATGAAAATATTGAATTTGTGATAATAACAAAGAAATATAGAGATTTAACTATGCATGAACCACTTCATGTGCATGGCGCTCTTTTAGAGCAACTAAATAATTTGAAAGGGTATGGAGATTGGTCTTATAGGGCAGAGGTGACTGCAAGGAACATATTTTCAGAATATTTCAAACAAGGCAACTATTCAATCAATACAATACAGTGCCGTGAAAAGACATGTCTTATAGAGTTCAGTTTCAGCGATTTTAATTTTGCAGTTGACTTTGTAGACGAACTCAGAGCAAATCGAAATAAATGCCAATGTATACCCGCCGAAACTATTTGGCCTGATCTCAAACTGGCTGTACTTAAACTAGATTTGATATAACAAGCGCCATCAAAAATTTGCACATTGAGGGGCACCTTGCGAAGCTTCCTCGACTCGCAACAAGTTGCTCGTGTTTTTGACGGGCATTATTTCTGCAATGTGCTCAAAACAAACACTACCCCCAAACCAACACCGGCGGCTGCGCAGTGAGCATTCAAGAGTGAGCGCGGGAGGCGCGAACGGGCGAACGCAGTAGTTGCCGGTGGTGGTTCGTGCAGTACCGGCTTAACCGCAGCTGTGCCAGGACAAGCCACTTAACCAAACAGCGCAACACCATCACCCAACAGCAACAACACCAGCGCTGCCCTTATCCGGCAGCGCCAGCAAGAAACTTTATTGCCCGCCTATCCGGCCTTGCAGCTTTAACGGGAAACGGCCTTCGGCGTCGGCTTGGCCGACAAACTGCATGGCCTGGTGTACTTCTTTGGGCATAGAGGCCGCTGGTTTGAGCGTGCCTGCTATTTGGTAACTGCCTTGTAATACATCGGCTTTTACCAATAAACCCAGTGGGTTATCGGCTTTGGTGGTTAAACTCAGGTTGCCGTTGTCGCAGCTCAGTGTACTGTCGATGGCCTGTAAATCAATCCAGCCGGTCGGGGCTTTAAATTTGGCCTGTTGCCAGCTGGCGGTGCCAACAAGCTCAGTGCAATAAGGCTGGCCTAATTCAAACTGTTGTAAATTCAGCACTATGGCGCCGCTGGCGTCCACCGGCATCGGCAGTTGTAATTGCGACATGATAGGCGCCACCGGCAAACGGATGGTGGACTGCTGCAGTAACACCTGACCCAGCCCCAGTTCAGCCTGCACCGCCAGATAAGGCAGACTGGCGTCACGCAGGTTACCACCCTGCAGCTTCAGGCCCAGTTTGCCGCGCCATAACAAAGAAGGTTGCAGCTGCCAGCTTAATTGCGGCAGGTAAAAGGGGGCTTGTTGCACGCCGGCCACCTGACCTTGCCATAAAGTGCCGGTTACCGCGCCTAACTGCAGATCGGCCGGTAAAGTCACCAGTTTTAACCACAGACTGGCCGGTGTCAGCACCAGCATAAACAGCAGATAAGCCAGTAAACCCAGCAGCCACCACATCGATTTTTTCATCTACTACAACCTGTTTCCGGGGCGCCCACTGTTATTGGGTGCCACCTGCTTTGTGGCACCCGCTGTTTGCGGACACCCGTTGTTTATTTAATAAATGCCGTGCTGTTATTCCAGCACCATACGGCGTACCCGCACCTGGCCTGGTATGTCACTTCTGGCAATATCCAGCTGCACCAGAGTGACGCCCTGCTGATACTGCAACTCGTGCAGCCAGCGTAATAACTGATCAAAAGGCAAATCATTCAGCGACAACTGCAGCTGATCGTTTTGTGGTTGCATCCGGCTGACCTGCACCTGATAACGGCCGGCGGTTTGTGACACCACATCCGTCAGGCTGCCCTGAGTTTTTGGGCTGACCGCAGAGCTCCCCAGCCTGGGCAACTGGCTTTGTAACCATTGTAATTGTTCGGCCGCACCTTTGGCCGCCAGCTGCTGATCAATACGCGCCTGATGCAGCGGCTGCCAAATCAGGCCGTAAAATAGGGCGATCACAACCACCACCCCAGCACCTGTTAACAGCTGCTGCTCACGTTGTTGCAAAGACGCCCACCAGAGTTGAAATTGTTTCATGCTTTGCTCCGCATCGTGATGGTGCCCTGCACTTTACCGGCAATATTACTCAGTGCGCCTTGTTCCACGGTAAAACCCTGTTGTTGTAACTGGGTTTTTAACTGCTCAAAACTCTGAAAACCATCGGCAGTGGCCTGAAACCTCAGTTCCGCTTTTTTGCTGTCATACCGCAGGTTATCCAGACTTAAGCCAGGTTGTTGCGCCAACAGCGGCTGTAACTGCAATAACAAACCGGCCAGACTCTGGTTCGGGTCGCCGCCACCTGTGGCCGCCAATTTACGCTCTACCTGGCGTTTTAAGTTCACAATCCGTTCGTTCGGGTATTTGCTTTTATACAGTTCTGTTGCCGCCATCCGGGCGTTGTTGGCAGCACGCTGATACTGCCAGCCTTCTAGTGCCACCGTCAGCAGATACACCACCAGCACGGCAGAAGTTAACAGCGCTGTGCTGCGCCACTGCTGCCAGTATTTGTTTTGTGGTTTTTTCGGGGCGTATTCACCCTGCAGCAGGCTAAAAGACGTTTTGCCAAGCTGGCGCGCCAACAACGCCAGTGGTAACTCAGCCGGTGCCAGCTGGTGTGGTTGTAACACAGTTTCTGGCCAGGGGCTGTAGCTCAGCACCAACGGCAGTTCCAGCAGCGCCAGATAATCCGGCCACCAGCTGCTGTCAATACAACTTAATTGCCAGGGACCTTGTTTGAATAACCATTGGCCCGACAGTTCAATGGCCACTGGTACTTCTGCATCCGGCAACAACAGAGCGTCGGGTAACATGCGCTGCACTAAAAAACCGGCCTGTTGTAAAAGGTCCAGCCATTGTTCCAGCATGGTACGGCGCACCACAGCCACCTGCTGGCTATACTGGCCGTCCTGTTGCAACGTCTGGCCGTTGATCAACAGCAGTTGCTCAATATCTTCGGCCTGATCTTCTTCCAGCATAAAAGGCAACGCCTGCAACAGCTGACGATTGGGTTTGCCCGGCAGGGGCACTGTTTTAAGTACCACATCACAAGCCGGCACCAAAGCCACCACAGGGCGGGCGCCCAAACGTTCGGCCAAAGCCGGCAGCTCTGCTGCCGTCGTTAACCGGCCGCTGGCAATAATTTCTTCCGTCAGCGCCGACCACACCAGCCAGTCCACCGGTGCACTGGCCACACTGCCAAGCCGGATTATCAGTTGTTCATTCACCCTGGGCCTCCAAAGCGCCGAGCGACCACTTGTACTGCTTGATTGTCATCAACTTTAAATACCGAGGTCAATTTAAAACTGCTGTCTGCCAACTGTACTGTCAGCTCAGCCTGGAAAAAACGCGATTTCACACTAAACATGGTTTTGACATCGTCCGGTATCACCAGCCCGCTGAGCTGACTGCTGGCCCAAAACTGGTTCAGACTATCAAAACCTTTTTCTGGCCTGCCGGCAATCAGCGACTGCGCATCATCCAGCGCCAGCCCCGGGATCATGCCTGCAAGCACAGCGGCCTGAGCTTCAGTGATCGTATTTACATTCAACTGCAACAACGACTGCTGCGGAATAACACAAACCAGCGGAGCTACCAGCGCATAATCGGCCGGTGTCACATCCAGAATTTGCCGCAGCTCCGACTTACTGACCATCAGGCTGTTGGCGCTGTAATACGGAAATTCCAGCGCGGCGTAGTCGTTTTCTTCAGCACCGCCAGCACTTTGCAGCTGGTTGTCGGCATCCAGCCAGTCGGTCAGCCGCGCCACCAGATATTCAGCCGGCATCGTCAAATCGCTGGCTGACTGTTCCAGCAGCCTTTGCATCGCCTGCTGCGCCGGTGTGGCTTGTTGCCCTGTTCTGTTGTTGCGTGAGGCCAGCTGCGGGTTATTATCAGCCGCGCCGTTTTGGCCTTCGCCGTTCGCGTTTTGTTCGCCTTCTCTGTTGCGTTCAGCGTCGCTGTTACGGCCATTCTGCCCTGAGCCATTTTTGGCCGGCAACTGTAGTGCATTTAGGTTAAAACAACCTTGTAAATCAGTGATCTTGCCGCTGATACTGCCCTGCTCCACCGGAAAAGTAGCGCCATCGGCGGCCCAGGGCTGGCTTAAATTCACGGTTTCTTTACCTGCTACCGAGGTTTTCAGCAATTGCCGGCTGAATTCTTCGGCGCCCAGTGCCAGCCATAACGCTTGCTGGCGCTCCATCAGATTCAGCTGGCGCTGTAACTGCAGCTGCAGCCTGCCACTCATACTAACGGCAATCACTACCACCAACGCCACCACCATCATCACGGCGATCAGTGCCACACCTTGTTGCTGCTGCATACCGGCGCGGGTTTTTATCGCGAAACCAGGCTTTGAGCTGGTGTTTAATCCGGCCATCATTGGGTGAGCCCACCAGGTAAGGTAAAAACACGTTCCAGCTCGCCGGTATTTTGCTGGGTGATCACCATTCGCAGCGCTTTGGGCATTTTTTCCTGCATCCAGCTGTCCTGCCAGATCCCTTCCTGATCCAGATAAGTCAGTTTAAAACTGTCAATTTCTTCCAGCAGCACCTGCACCTGAGGTTCAGTGCCGGTTACCGCATCCGGATACAAATAAAACAGCCGCTCCAGTTTATTTTCTTTTAAGCGGTAACCCACCAGCTGCACTTCACTGCGCGGCAATACCATGCCAGGGTTGGTCCAGCCGGCATGGCTGAATGACAGGCCGTCGTCGTCACTTTCCAGCCAGTTGGGCGCACCGCCCATCATCACCTTGCTTGGCGCTTCACCACTGACGCGGATCTGCCTTGGGGTAATTTGCCAAAGGTCGCGCTCCATTAACATCATCACCTGTTGTAACTTTTGCAGCCTGGCCAAAGCAGCCTGTGACGCCGTGTCGCTGCGGGTGACACTGTCGAGCACTGCCACAGACGCCAGCCCCACCAGGGCAAAAATGGCGGTGGCCAGCAGCATTTCAATAAAAGTAAAACCACGCTGGCCTGCCAGCTGCTGCCTGATCATTCTTTGGCAAGCTCAGGTTTAGCGACAAAAGTCTGCAGGCTGTAAATTACCCGATCCGGCTCTTCTGCCGGGCTGACACTGACTTTGAGCTGGCGAAAATTGGCATCGGCGGTTTCCAGGCTGCTTTGTTGCCACAGCCAGGTCCGGTTGGCCATTTTCACTTCACCCTGTTTTTTTGCTTCCGGCGGCCACTTTTGTTCCAATCTGTTCAGCTGTAACTGATTTTCGGCAATAAAACTGGCCAAAGTCATTTCTTCCAGCTGAGTCACAGCGCGGATATGTTCTGTGGTGGCCCGCATCACAGCAACACCGGCAATGGCAAAAATGGCCATAGCCACCAACAGCTCAATCAGGGTAAAACCCTGTTGTGTTGCACTGTGGCATTTTTGGCCAACTGGCTCGGTTTTGCCATAGGGTTTGACCAAGCCGGTGCGTTGCAGCAGTGCTGACTTAGCGGTCAAGTTCCACCTCACCACGCTCCAGCGGGGTACTAAACACCGCTTTAAGTTGTTGCCGCCAGGCTGGGTTTTCACTTTGTTCTTTTAACGTCAGCAAAAAGGGCGTGATTTCACCGGACGACAAAATAAAAATTTGTGGTTGTGCCGGGTCCCCTTGTTTACGCGGTTCGGTCACAAAACCAGTCCGAAGGGGAGCCTGCGTTTTTTTATTTGGGTCTTTGCTGTCTTCCAGTTCTTTGTCGCGTTTTTTGGCCGCGTCCAGCTCATCAAAACTGTTTTCTTCAAACAGTTTGTCTTCTGCCTGCCACTCAACCTGACTGAGCAAATTACCTTCGCTCCACTCCAGGCCTTCCAGTTCCAGTTCAAATTTAATACCGTCGGCAAATTTGTAACTACGCAACGCTTTGGGTTCGCGGATGCTGTGCCATTTTTCGTCTTTAAACAACATAAAACGATAGCCTTCATCATCCAGATACAAACCCAGCTCCTGCTGTTTTAGCATGGCGGTTTCTGACGCCAGCTGGATCAGCAGTTGCAGTTGCTCAGTTTGTTTGGCCAGCTTTTTATCGCGGCTTTCGCCGGTAAAACTAATCACCACAGAGGCCGCCAACAGTCCAATCAGCAGGATCACTAACAGGATTTCAACCAGGGTAAAACCCGGTGTCAGCGGCTTCTGTTGCATTAGTTCTGCTGATCGGCGCTGTCGCCGTCCAGGTTCCAGTTACCAATGTCATCTTCTGTGCCGGCAGTGCGGTCCGGACCCATCGAATACACATCAATTTTGCCCATTTCGCCCGGGCTTGCCAGTTGATAGTCACCATCCCATGGATCTTTTGGCAGGCGTTTGACAAAACCACCTTCAGGGAAAGAGCGTGGCACTGGTTCAGTGGTTGCCTGAGTCACTAAGGCCTGCAGGCCCTGCTCAGTGGTTGGATAAAAACCATTGTTGAGTTTGTATAAATCCAGCGCATTTTCCAGCTGCTGAATATCCACCACCACTTTTTGCTGGTCGGCTTTTTCTTTATTTCCCATCAGGTTAGGCACCACCATACTGGCAATAATACCCAGGATGACAATCACCACCATCACTTCCAACAGGGTAAAACCACGTTGTTGTTGCATCTTTCTAACCCCCTCCAACTAAATTATTTAACGCTAAAATTGGCTGCAAAATCGCCAACACAATAAACAGCACCATGCCGGCCATCACCGACACCAGCACAGGTTCAAATACTTTGAGTGACACTGTCACCAAAGTTTCAAATTCACGATCCTGGGTATTGGCCGCCCGCTCCAGCATGCCATCGAGCTGCCCGCTTTTTTCACCACTTGCAATCATATGAAGCATCATAGGTGGGAACAGTTTGGTTTGATCCAAAGCGGCTCTGAGCGATGTGCCTTCCCGCACCCTTAGAGTGGCTTCACCAATCGCTTGTTTCATAAAGGTATTGTCCAACACGTCGGCGCTAATGCGCATTGCCTCCAATAAAGGCACGGCGCTGGCATTTAAAATACTTAGAGTGCGGGCAAAACGGGCGGTGTTCAGCCCACGGCTGACTTTACCCAGCATACCGGCTTTGAGTAACAATCTGTCGTATTTCAGCCGCAGCGCCGGTTTGAGTAAGGCCTTTTTCAGTGCCACCACCGCCAGCAACAAAGCCAGCAACACAAAAATGCCATAAGAGCGGATAAAATCACTGGCCGCTATTAAAAACAAAGTGGCGCCCGGCAGGCTCTGTCCCATATGTTCAAACTGCTCAACAATTTTGGGTACCACAGCCGCCAGCAAAATGCTGATCACCGCTATGGCAAAAAAGGTCAGAATGGCCGGATACAACAGCGCTTGCATAATTTGGCTGCGCATATGTTGCCGTTGTTCTGTGTAGTCGGCTAAGCGGTTAAGCACTGCATCCAGATGACCGGATTTTTCGCCGGCTGCCACCATAGAACGGTACAAGTGGTCAAACACATGCGGAAACTCGGCCAAACCTTCGGCCAGGCTGTAACCTTCCACCACTTTAGACCGCACTGTCATCATCATGCTTTGCAAACGCGGTTTTTCACATTGTTCCGCCACCGCCTGCAAGGCATTTTCAATCGGCAAGGCTGCTTCGACTAAAGTAGCTATCTGACGGGTGATCAGCGCTAAATCGCTGGCACTGATGCCACTTTGAAACCACTTTTTGCCGCTGGCCAGCATTTTTTCCTGCTGTGATGCCAGCTCCAGACTCAGGGGTGTTAACTTTTGTTCGCGCAGCAGTTGCCTGGCGTGACGGGCATTATCTGCCTCCATCACTCCTTTGCTTTTGCGGCCTTTAGCGTCAAGCGCCTGATATTCAAATGCCGCCACTATGCATCCTCACGGGTGACCCGCAGCACTTCTTCCAGTGTGGTATGGCCTGCCAATACTTTGGAAAAACCGTCCTGACGAATGCTCGGGCTTTGGCTTCTGACATATTTTTCAATGGCTTGTTCACCTTTACCGTTGTGGATCAGCTCACGGCAATGTTCATCCACCACAATAAGTTCATGAATACCGGTCCGGCCACGGTAGCCGGTCTGGTTGCATTGTTCACAACCGACAGCCCGATAAATTTGTTGGCTATCTTTTTTGGTAATACCCAGCAAGGCCCGCTCTTCTTTGTCGGGTTCATGCGCTTCTTTACAATGCGGGCACAGGGTACGCACCAGCCGCTGCGCCAATACACCCAGCAAACTGGAAGATAATAAAAAGGGTTCAACGCCCATATCTTCCAACCTTGTAATAGCGCCCGACGCTGTATTGGTGTGTAATGTGCTGAGCACTAAGTGACCGGTGAGACTTGCCTGCACGGCAATTTGTGCGGTTTCTAAGTCGCGGATTTCACCCACCATCACTACGTCAGGGTCTTGCCGCAAAATAGCCCGCAGCCCACGGGCGAAGGTCATATTCACCTTGGTATTGACCTGGGTCTGGCCTATACCTTCGAGCTCGTATTCAATCGGGTCTTCGACGGTCAGAATGTTGCGATCTTTGGTGTTAATGTCGGTAAGGCCGGCATACAACGTAGTGGACTTACCCGAACCTGTAGGACCTGTGACCAGAATGATACCGTGCGGTTTTAAAATCAGTTTGGCAAAACTGTCCTGCACTGATGGTGTCATGCCCAAATCAGCCAGGTTCAGATGTGAATTGTTTTTGTCCAGTAACCGTAATACCACCCGCTCACCGTGGCTGGATGGCATGGTTGACACCCGCACATCCACTGCCCGGCCAGCAATACGCAAACTGATACGGCCATCCTGTGGCACGCGTTTTTCGGCGATATCCAGTTTCGCCATAACCTTAATGCGCGACACCAGCAAACTGGATAACTTGCGGTTGGGCCTGAGCATTTCACGTAAAATGCCGTCGATGCGAAACCGCACCACCAGCGCTTTTTCAAAAGTTTCAACGTGAATATCGGAGGCACCCAGTTTAATCGCTTCACCCAGCATGGCGTTGATTAGCTTAATAATGGGCGCGTCGTCTTCGTTTTCTAATAAGTCTTCAGTTTCCGGAATTTCATCGGCCAAAGACGCCAGATTCACCTCGTTGCCAATGTCCTGCATAATTTGTTGTGCTTCGCTGGAGTCGCGCTGATAGGCCGCTTCCAGCATGGCTTCAAATTCTACGACACTGAGTTTTTGTACCACAAAAGGCAACGAAAGCACCCGCCGAACTTCCAGCATGGCAGCGGCATTGGTATTAGGGTTGATCAGCAACAACCAGCCGTCGCCCTGCGGCTGCAATAACACCCCATGGCGTTTGGCAAAACCAAAAGGCAGTCTGATCCGGCCTGTGCTGACTGCTTCCAGTTCAACATCGGCCATTTAGTTTTGCTCCTCTGCGGCTGCCGGCTGTTTCAGTGGGTCAATAGACTCCAGTTTTTGCTGAATTTCCGGCGGCAGTTCGCGGTCCTGGCCCCATACCGGCATTTGTGGTTTGTCGGTATTTGGCATCAGCTTAATGCCGTCATCCTGTGCACTGAGCTGCTGCGCCCTCATATAATTGTATTTGCGCTGGCTGACTTCGTTCATCACCCCGCCTTCACGCATAATGGTCGGGCGGATAAACACCATCAGGTTGCGTTTTTTCTTCTCAGATTTATTCGAGCGGAATAACTGGCCAATCAGCGGAATATCGCCAAGCAAAGGCACCTTGGATTCACTTTCCTGCACGTCTTCGTCAATCAGACCACCCAGCACCACAGTAGCGCCATCTTCGGCCATCACTGTGGTTTTAATTTCCCTTTTACTGACAATAGGGTTGCCTTCAATTTCACCGGCACGGCCTGACACTTCCTGCTCTATGGTCAGTTTTACCGCATTACCTTCGTTAATTTGTGGTGTGACTTTGAGCTTGATACCAATTTCCAGCCGATCCAGCGTGGTAAAGGGGTTAGTGCCGCCTTGTCCCGGGCTGGTGGTGGTTTTAATCGGAATTTCTTCACCGACAATAAAATAAGATTCCTGGTTATCCAGGGTGGTGAGGTGAGGTGTTGCCAGAATATTGGAATTACTGTCGCTGGAAACGGCCTGCAAAATCGCGCCCCAGTCGTTTTTGATAATGCCAAGCATAGCGCCATTCAGGCCACCCAAAGCTTCACCCAGTTTACTGTAATCACCGGGCGTCGCCGGGTCCTGTACTGTGGTGCTTGGCACCCCAGGGATAGTGGATTGCACCACGCGTGGCGGCGGTGTGATCTTACGTGCTGCGGCAGCACCTGCCGCCACTGAAGTCACAGGCACACCACTATTGGTAAACTGCTGGATACCACCTTCAGCACTGATCCACTGCACCCCCAGGTTAATGCCTGAAGTCTCGCCAATTTCGACAATAATGGCTTCAACCAGTACCTGAGCACGACGCACGTCAATCTGGCGAATCACATCTTCCAGGCTTCTGAGCATATCCGGCTGGGCTGTCACCACTATTGAGTTACTTTCGGTGTGGCTTTCAATACTGACATCACCCCGGCTGCTGCCGCGCGCTGCACCCTGACCTGCCGCCTGACCTGCGTTTTGGCCGGCAGCTGCTGCCACCATCGAATTACTAACACCCTGCAGCACTTTGACTAAGTCTTCGGCTTTGGCATATTTCAGGTAATACACTCTGGTATTGCCCTGATTTTCCTGCTGCGCGTCCAGACGTTTGACAATTTCGGCCACCCGCTGGCGTGCCTGTAATTCGCCTGAAACAATGACACTGTTGGTGCGCTCGTCAGCAACAATTTTTGGAATTAAAAACTCAGGCTGGTCGCCTTGCCCTTGTTTTTTATAGATATTGTCCAGAATGCGCACCACTTCACCGGCGGAGGCAAAACTGAGTTTAATAATTTCAATATCCTGGTTACCGGCTTTGTCCACCCGCTGGATAATGTCGACCAGACGATTGACCACTTCGGCCTGGCCCGTCATCATAATGACGTTGGACGGGTCATAGTTCACCACATGGCCACCACCGGCTTGGTCGGTAAACTGGCGTAACAAAGGTGCTAATTCACGCACTGACACGTTTTTCACCTGCACTACGCGGGTCACCATTTCATCGCCAATACCGCCGTTGGAGTCGCCCACCACCGGAATATTTGACATTTTGGCGTCTTTTTGCCGCACAACTTTCAGTACACCACTTTTCATCTCCACCACTGAGAAGTCGTACACTTCCAGCACGTTCAGGAAAAACTGGTAATACTGCTGTTCATTCAGCATTTCATAAGAGCGCACATTAATGCGGCCACGCACCTGTGGGTCGACAATAATGGTTTTGTTCAGGTTTTTGCCGACAATATTAATAAACTCATTAATTTCAGTGCCTTTAAAATTGGGCTGATATTCAACCGCAGCACTGAAAAAGCTCAGCAGGGCCAGCGCACCTGCGCCCAGCCACGACAACAAAGCCGGACGACGGATAGACTTTAAATTCATTGGGTGTGAACCATTATTAGCTGATTGTTATTGTGACAGACTAAACAAAACATCTTTAATCTCACCGTCACGTTCCACTTTAATCGAGGCTTCTTTGGCCTCACGTAATTCGTTGATCAGGCCATAAGCCTGTTGCATATCGTTCAGCCGCACGCCGTTAATTTCGATGGCTACGTCGTTGGGCATCAGACCCATGCGGGCAAATAATTCCGGATCTTTGCCTGGTGTTAAGGCATACCCATACATCTGGCCATTACGATGGCGGGGTGTGATCCGAATATAATCAAAAAGTTTGGCAGGTTCGGCCAGCATCTCGCGGCGCATGGCAGCAATATCCTGCTGCGCCGGGCCATATTCCATCGGCTCTGGCATGGCCTGTACTTCCTGGATACCTTCGTTAAAAGCAGCGTTTTCAGCACTGAGCTGCTGATACTCCAGACCATCCAGCATCAGGGTTTCAAAACGACCTGACACCTGTAACAACACTCTATCTTCCAACACCTGTTTTAAGCTGGCATTGGTGCCTTCAATTTGTTCATCCACACCATAAACCTGCTCAACACCGTTACTTTCAATAATGGCAGTGCCTTGTTCAGGTTTATTTTTGGTGGCCACCACACCAGTCAGTTTTAAATTTAGACTGGTTTTAGGTGCATCCGTGGGGTTAGGCGCAGGTGCGGCCACCGGCTGTTCGGTTTTGGTCTGGTACTGGCCAAATAAATGGGCGGCCAAAAGGGGGTCGATAATGACAGATTGGGCGTTTGTGTTATCTGCTGTACTCACGGCCTGCAGCGGCGCTGCAGTTTCAGTTGGCCACAACATCCAGCTCAGTCTGGCGGCTAGCCAGGCCAACAGCAGCACCAGCGCCAGAGTACACAGCAAATTCAGCTGTTTGACCGGCAACCGCTGGTAAAGGCGTATCAGCTCAGCAGGAAGTTCATGTCGGGAGAGAGAGGGCCAATTCATCTTTTTCTAATTCTTTTTTTAACCAAAATTCATCTTACTCAGTTGCTCTGTTATCAACAAGAGCGGGCTGAAAATTTACCAAATGATAACAAGTGCCGGCTAGAGGCCAACTAAGCTTTATGTTAAGGTCGCGCCTGCTTTTTTGGGAGACTCCGATGTCACACTCTAACGCAGATCAGAACAATACCACAGCCGTGTTACGTTTAGATAAATGGTTGTGGGCTTGCCGCTTTTATAAAACCCGAAGTCTGGCAAAAGACATGATTGATGGCGGTAAAGTTCAGTATAATGGCCAACGTTGTAAAGCCAGCAAAAACGTTGAAATTGGTGCCACCATCAGATTAACCCAGGGCACGGATGAAAAAACTGTGGTGGTGCGGGCTTTATCAGACCAACGTCTGGCTGCGCCACTGGCACAACAACTTTATGAAGAAACCGCTGAAAGTGTGCAGCAGCGCGCCGAGCGGGCCGAACTTCGCAAACTGAATTTGTTGTTTGCGCCTCATCCGGACAGCAAACCAGACAAAAAAATGCGGCGGCAATTATTGCTGCTCAAATCGCAACAATGAGGGTGTTATGAGTCAATCTGATCAACTGGTTCGTTTTTTATTCCGCGAAAAAGACGTACGTGGAGAAATAGTCCAGGTGGCTGCCAGCCTGGATCTGATGCTGCAGAATCACCAATATGCCCAGCCGGTGAAAAAATTACTGGCAGAACTGGTGGCCGCCACAAGTTTATTAACCGCCACCTTAAAATTTGAAGGCCAGATTGCGGTGCAAATTCAGGGTGATGGCCCGGTAAAATTTGCCGCTGTCAACGGCAATAATAAACAGCAGTTCCGTGGTGTGGTGCGGGTGCAAAGTGAAGTGACAGGCGACAGTTTCCTAGAGCTGATTGGTCAGGGTTTTTTACTGGTGACAATCACGCCGGATCAGGGCGAGCGGTATCAGGGCGTGATACCTGTCACCGGCAACAGCCTGTCTGAAACACTGGAAGCTTATTTTAACCAGTCTGAGCAGTTGCCCACCCGCATTTATCTGCACACCGATATTGGCGAAGTGCATAACAAAGCCGCAGGTTTGCTGTTGCAGGTACTGCCGGTGGATCAGGACAAAGCCAAGCATGACTTTGCTGAGCTGGAACAGCTGACCGATACCATCACAGCCGAAGAACTGCTGACCTTAGCACCGGAAGATATGTTGTACCGTTTATTCCATCAGGAAGTGGTGGAGTTATTCCCGGCACAGAAGGTTGAGTTTGTCTGTGGTTGTTCACGCGACAAATGTGAAGCAGCCATTATCAGCCTGGGCCAGGCCGCGATTGAAGAACATATTGCCGAAGGCAAACTGGATATCAGCTGCGAATATTGCAACACCACTTATCATTTTGACAGCAATGCGTTGATCCAGCTGGCGAGAAAATTCTAAGCCACAACTGTGAAGTCTGTATCTGCTGTGTTGTGTTCAGCATCAGGCAGAAAAAAAGCCAGTCAGATGACTGGCTTTTTTATTACTGACAAAAATGTCAGTGTTTTATCTTAACGCTGGCGACGACGTAACAGCGCCAGTGGCAGTAACAATAAGCTGAACCAACCCATAGAGCCGCTTGATTTCTTCTCGATGGTGACACTGCTGGTGGCTGCATCAGAAGTTAAACCGGCAGAGTCAGTGGCTGTCACTGTCAGATTCACTGTACCTGCATCACCTTTGATCAGAGTACGGGTCAGTACAATCTTACCGTCCGCATAAGCAAAGATGGATGGAGATACAGTAAAGCTACGGGCAGTTGCACCTGCTTCACGCACCTGAGTCACCACGTTGGCAACCACAGTACCTGCAGTGCTGCCTTGTGGCAGTGTTGCATTGACGGTTTGCAGTTGAACTGTTGGTTTTTCATCGGCAATGTTGCTGATGTTTACAGTTACGCTGGTTGGTGCTGAAGTAGCGCCTTGGCTATTGATAGCAACAACTTCCAGCACTGCACTGGTGGCACCTGTGTCATAGTTCAGACCAGCAGTGTTTTTCACCACAATACGGCCATCTTTTTCCAGATGAATTGCCGAGTTGTTGCTGCCAGCCAGATAGAACTCAACTACAGGTGCGTTGTAATCAAACTCTGTCGTCAGCTGACCAATCACAGTACCAACAGCGGCATTTTCAGCCACGCTGAAAGTGCGGTTGGCGATCACCGGCGCTTTACCTGTAGCACTGGTGTCACCGGCAAACAGGGCGTCACCCACGTCTGATAACAGCGCAAAACCAGTTACACCATTTTCAACTTTCACATCCAGTGCCACTTCAGCGCCTGCCGGCACAACGCTGACAGCTTTACCACCTGAAGTCATCACTGCATCAACAGCACCTAATGTCAGTTTAGCTTTAGCAACAACCATATCATCTGCCGGCACGCCTGAACCCAGACCAATGGCAAATCCGTTATCGATAGTACGGTAACGCAGTGTCACATCCTGACCAATGCTACTGGCTGTTAAACCAACGTGATCAAAACAGGCGCTTAAAGTGACATTACGCTGACCCGCCGCATGGAACATATTGCCAACAAAACCACTCAGGGTTGGGTAAGGTGTGGCAAAAGTAACCATTAAACCCGCCGGGTTATTGGCATTCAGGCGGCTGTACAACAGAGAGTCCATTTTATAGTCGTAGACACCGTCGTTGTTCACATCCAGATCCACACCGGTGTTGGCCTGTAACAGGTGGTTCAGACCTTTTTCCAGCGTCAGCGTTGGTGCCAGCAAATAACCTGAAGGACATAAGCTGGTTGGTACTTCCAGCACATCTAAGGATGCAGCTCGAATATCGTGTGTCACGTTTTCTTTGGCATCGGTGGCAACTAACTGGGTGGCATAAACTTCAGCATCTTTGCTGCTGCTGTTTTTCACGACCAGCGTTGACTTACCACCGACAATTTTATTTTCAACGGACAGCTGTGCTACAGCTTTTGGCAGCACGTGGTAAACCAGATGCAGGTCATAATCACCTGTCACTGTCGGATCATCAAAGACCAGAGCGCCGTCATATTCTACTTTGGTTAAGGCCGCATCTTTTTCCAGTGTTGGCGTTGTGTTTTCCAGGCCCCATGCTGGTAACTTTTGCGGGTTGATAGTCAGGCTGACGTCAAACTTGGTCACTTGGCCTGGCTGCACTGTGACAGAAGCAGGGAAAGACCAGCTCAGTGCACCTGTGGCTGTATCTTCCGCAAAACGGTCTTTGATACGCAGGTTATAGGTTCTGGCTGCGGTGCTGAAGTTTTTCAGCGTCACGGTTTTTTTCAGGGTGGTGGTTTTGGTTAAATTCACCAGACCAAAAGACAGAGCCGCCTGTTGGGTATCAAAGGCGGTGTCGTCAACCCAGGCTGCAACCGGCAGTTTCACTGCTTTGTCTACATCCACTAAACCAGCACCAATGGCTGAAATAGGCGCCAGTTTGGCTTCCGGATGTTTAGCCGGCAGGTTGTAAACCTCCGGGTTTGCCGTGTTCATCAGGGTTGCTTTGACTTCCTGCGCAGTACGGTTTGGCAATGCCTGACGTAACAGCGCAGCAGCGCCGGCGGTAATTGGGCCTGAGAACGAAGTCCCTGAGTTTGGTGCTGTTTTATCACCTGTACCTACAGCCGCCATAATAATGTTGGTGCCTGGTGCGGTAATTTCAGGTTTTAATAAACCTTGCATTGAAGGGCCGCGCGACGTGAAAGTTGCAATACCACCGGCTGATGGGAAAGATACAGTAGACACACTGTAAGTGACCGCACCTTTTGCCAGCTCGGCTTTCACCGCATTACCGTCTTCCAACGAAATACCCACTGAAGGAATAGTCACCAGCGGATCGGCGCCACCGGCATTGGTTGGGCCTGCACCAGCCGCATTGTTGGCAATAATGACAAATTTAGCGCCGGCATTTTGTGCATACAGCACTTTTTGTGTGAAGTTACAGGTACCACGGTCTACCAGCACCGCTTTGCCTTCTAATGACTTTTCAGCAAATGGGTCGCAACCAAGCGGATTGGCATCAACCCGCACCAGCGGCGCTGAAGTTTGATCAAAGCTGAACGCCGCATCTTTGTTAAAGCCTGAAGCGACCATCGCAATTTTTTTACCGGCAATAGTGTTGTTGGTGAAAGCTGAACCAACACCAGTCGGGTGTGTCATAGCACCAACAGACAATGCATTTGGTGTGGTGCTCGGACCGCCAACACGGAATGGGTTCGGGCCGTCATTACCGGCAGAAATCACCATATTTACGCCAAGTTTGGCCGCACGCTGAATTGCAAACTGAGTACCGCTGACTGCTGTGGCCGAACCAAACTGGCCACCTAAAGACATATTCACCACATTGACGCGGTCGGTGATATCACCATCACCGTTCGGATCCATCGACGCATCTAAGGCAGCTAACTGCGCCGCACCAGGGCAGGTCCCGGTACAAACGGTATAAGCATAAAGTTCGGCTTCAGGCGCTACCGCCAGCACTGAACTGGCCACAAAGGTACCGTGACCACCTGTTCTTGGGTCTAATGGGTTGCCGTCATTGTTGATATAGTCATAACCACCTAACACCCGCCCCTGCGGCCAACTTGGTGCTACGGCGAGATTCTGCGCATCATAAGCTGCCACAGTACCAGCGCCGCCCATGGCTTTATGGGTGTAATCCACACCGCTGTCTAACACGGCAACACGTACACCTTTACCTGTCACTGTGCCGGCGCTGATTAAGGCTTTGGCTTTGATGTAGTCAACACTTGGTGCCAGCATCGGCTTACTGTCAAAGACCGGATAAATAGCTTCAACCTGAGGATTTTGTTGCAGAGCATCTAATGCAGATTGTGAAGCACGAACCACTATACCTGCCGCCAGGTTACGGGTAGAAGCCAGTACTTCAGCATCGCGGTCCAGTTGTTGTAACTCAGCCGTTACTTGTTGCTGCGCATCAGCAATAGATAACTGCGCTGTTTGCAGCCCTGCTGCGTCCACACCTTTTGACGCTAAGTCAGCCAAACCGGCTGAACGTAACACCACATAATAAGAAGAAGGCTGAACCTGCTGATCATCAACCAGCAACTGCTGAGGAGCAGTTTGTTCGCCAATCAGGTCCGTCGCCAGCGCCGTGCCCATCCGATATTGTTCAAGCGTAGCTGCAGACAGGCCACTCGATACGGCCAGCCCGACGGCTGTCGCCAGCGCTGTTTTATAGATTTGTTTCATGTTTCCTCCAGAAGGATTTTTGGACTTTTGTTGCATTCACCAGGTCTTTGCCTGGGTATTATTTTTTATATAAAAACGAAAATTTGTCCGTCAGGCCATGGCAAGCACCATCAGCCCGATAAATAAGCTCGCTATTGTTATTGCATCAGCGGGAACAAAAACGCAGTAGCTGATTCAATGTAAAGGGAGGCAGGGCGGCCATTCCTTTTATTGATAAATTCATTTAGTAAATAAATGACAAAAACTTTACACATGTATTCTTAGCTGAGTCAATGATGTGCCGGGCGGACCAGCCACCACTTACCTTATTTTTCCACTGACTGTCGCAAGCTTGCTGCTGCAAAGTTGCCAGCAGTCGCGGGCAACTAACGCAGGCGCATCCTCAGATCAACAGTCATTGTGCACTGAATACGGCTGAAAGGACTGTTATTGCTGCAAGTACGCAGAAAATAGCATCTTTTTTAACGGGCGTTGCCAGCCCGATAACTGATGTACATAATTATGTGCAGTTTCTGCTATTTTATTTGCTTTAGATTTTTTCATTCAGCACTTTGCAACCTTGCCCTATAAGTTGTAAGTCGGACTGTAATAAAAAACAACAACATTCAGAAACAACCAAGCAAAGTGCATAAAAATGCGGATTAATATTCAATAACATGGCATTTTTTGCAAGCATAGGCACATTCTAGTCGTACCATTCAAATTTTCTGTCGCCGAAACTGTCCAGTTAAAGTAGAATAGCCTGAAATCATTTACCGCCTACAACACAAACTCTGTACCCCCAAGGAGTCAGCTGATAATGACCGCTCAAACTGTTCGTCACGTCGATTTAACTGTGGCCGATCTGGTCGAACACGCCATTCGCCGTCAGGAAGGAATTTTGGCCGATAACGGCGCTTTAGTTGTGAAAACAGGTGCCCGCACCGGTCGTTCACCAAAAGATCGTTATATTGTTAAAGAAGCGACCACTGAACAAGATATTCAGTGGGGTAACGTCAATCAGCCAATAGCGCCGGAAGTGTTTAACGCGCTGTGGGACAAAGCAGCTCATTATATTTCTGACCGTGAACATTTTGTGTCGCACCTGGAAGTGGGTGCAGATCCGGAGCATTACCTGCCAGTGGTCGTGACCACAGAAACTGCATGGCAACACATTTTTGCCAAAAACCTGTTTATCACACCAGCAAGCTGGAATGCTGCCAATAAAGCACAATGGCAAATTCTGAACGTACCAGGTTTTGTTTGTGATCCAGCCCGTGACGGCACCAACTCAGACGGCACTGTGATGATCAACTTTGCTGATCGCAAAGTGTTGTTAGCAGGCATGCGTTATGCCGGCGAAATGAAAAAAGCGATGTTCTCGGTACAAAACTTCCTGTTACCGGCCAAAGGTGTATTACCAATGCACTGTTCAGCCAACGTTGGTGACGAAGGTGATGTGACTTTATTCTTTGGTTTGTCAGGCACTGGTAAAACAACTTTATCTGCCGATCCAAAACGCAACCTGATTGGCGACGACGAACACGGTTGGGCACCAGGCAGCGTGTTTAATATCGAAGGCGGTTGTTACGCTAAATGTATCGACCTGTCGAAGAAAAACGAACCTGTGATTTGGGATGCCATCCGTTTTGGTACCATTCTGGAAAACGTCGTACTGGACGCTAACCGCACGCCAGACTACAAAGACGCCAGCCTGACACAAAACAGCCGCGCTGCTTACCCGTTGGCCCACGTAGAAAAACGTGTACTGGCGAACCGCGCTGGTGAACCACGCGCTGTGGTTTTCCTGACTTGTGACGTTTCTGGTGTGTTACCACCGGTGTCTGTGTTGTCAGAAGAAGCGGCCGCTTACCACTTCTTAAGTGGGTACACAGCCAAAGTAGGTTCAACTGAAATTGGTTCTACTGCTGCTATCGAGTCCACCTTCTCTACTTGTTTTGGTGCACCATTCTTCCCACGTCCGGCCGGTGTTTACGCTGAGCTGCTGATCAAACGTGTCCGTGAATTTGGTAGCAAAGTGTACCTGGTGAACACGGGATGGACTGGCGGTCCACACGGTGTAGGTAAACGTTTTGACATCCCAACCACCCGCGCCATCATCGACGCTATCGTGTCTGGCGAGCTGGCAAATGTTGAAACTATTCACCTGCCACAGCTGAACCTGAACGTGCCTGTTGCGATTCCAGGTGTAGACAGCAAGCTGTTGAACCCACGTGATACCTGGGCTGACAAAGCACAATACGACCACTACGCGGCCAAACTGGCAGCTGAATTTGCCAATAACTTCAAGAAATACGACGTTTCTGAAGCTATCCGCAATGCAGGTCCAAAAGCTTAATTGATAAGCTGATAAAGCCGGTTCACCGGCTTTGATAAAAAAACCGCCACTTGGCGGTTTTTTTATCGGTATAAACCCAACAGCAGCATAGCTGCGGTTTATTGCTGAGCTGTCAGCTGAAAACACCTCACAGCAATACAGTTTTTGCTGTTATCCCGTCTTTTTGGTTTTGCCGGCTGCTTCAGTTTTATTTTTCAGCGGTAAATACACAGTGGCCACCAAACCACCATAAGCATGGTTATGTAAGGTCACTTCACCTCTGTGCATATCAACAATCTTTTTGATAATGGCCAAACCCAGACCTGAACCTGCACTACCCCTGGCGCTGTCACCCTGAGTAAAAGGTTCGAACATCTGCGCCATTTGGTTTTCCGGAATACCGGGGCCGTGATCGCGCACCTGCACATACACCCGCTGGCTGCCTTTTTCAAAACCTGTACGTACTTCAATAGCACCGTCGGAGTATTTAAAGGCGTTTTCAATCAGGTTGGTCAGCACCCTTTTAATGGCGATACGCCGCAGCGGCACCAAAGGTAAATTTGCCGCGAGTTCAGTTTCAATCTTGCGTTGTTGCAAACGTTCGGCACCGATTTGTTCACTGACCAGCAGATTTAAATCTTCTTCAGTGAGCGACTCTTCTTTATGGTGACGGATGTAGTCAATAAACTGGTCGATAATAGCGTTCATATCATCGATGTCGTTGGCAATACCATCCCTAATCCAACTGTCGGCTTCACTCATCATTTCACTGGCAAGGCGGATGCGGGTCAGCGGTGTGCGCAAATCGTGCGACACACCTGCCATTAACAAAGCCCGGTCTTTTTCCAGCTGTTTAATGCCTTTGGCCATATGGTTAAAAGCACGGGTTACCGCAATAATCTCGCTGGAACCCACTTCAGGCAAAGGCTCGGGTATATCACCCCGTCCTACTCTGAGCGCCGCTTGTTGCAAGCCCTGCAAAGGCCGGTTCAGCTGCCGCGCAAACCACCAACCGCCCGCCACACTTAAAAAGCCAATCAACAGAATATAAATCTGCAGAGGTTTAAAGTCGGTTTCATTGAGACCACTGAGCGGAATGCGCACCCAATAATCCGGTGCCTGGGGTGGGCGCACCCAAAACGCAAAACTTAAACTTTGTTCGATGCGCACTTCAGCAGGGCCACCCAGCTCACGCGACATTTGATCCGAGATGTACTGGTAATAAGTGGCATCGGCCAGACCATTGAGCATAGCGTCATGCTGACGGTATACCTCAATGCCGGTTGCCTGCTGGAATCTTTCGGTAATTTCAGCCGACAACGTTGGATTGGCATGACCCACATCGATAAAAACCACCTTAATTTGTTTAGCAATCAGGTGGTTGGTTTGCTGTAAGCTGGGCTGGATCACATAAACAGCCACCAGAAAATACGACACTAACTGGTTAATTAATAATAAAAAACCAATCAGAAAAACCGTTTTTCCAAAAGCACTGCGTGGCAACAATCGCATTTAACCGGCAACACCATCTGGCACAAACACATAACCCAGACCCCAGACCGTCTGGATATAACGAGGATTGGTTGGATCATCTTCTATCATGCGGCGCAGTCTCGACACCTGCACATCAATACTACGCTCCATCGCCGAATAGTCGCGGCCGCGCGCCATATTCATCAGTTTGTCGCGTGACAAGGGTTCTCGGGCATGGCTGACCAGCACCTTGAGCACGGCAAATTCACCGCTGGTAAGCGGCATCAGCTCATCACCCCGGCGCATTTCGCGGGTGGCCAGGTTAAAACTAAAAGGCCCGAATTTGACCAGGGTTTCTTCCTGTGTTGGTGCACCCGGCAATTCTTTGGATTTACGGCGTAACACAGCACGAATACGCGCTAATAATTCCCGCGGGTTAAAAGGTTTAGGCAGATAATCATCAGCGCCCATTTCCAGGCCAATAATACGGTCAACTTCGTCACCTTTGGCCGTCAGCATAATGATCGGGATTTCGTTTTCCTGCTGACGTAACTTGCGGCAGATCGACAAACCGTCTTCACCAGGCAACATTAAATCCAGTACCAGTAAATGGAAGTTTTCCCGCTCCATCAGCCTTGTCATTTGTTCAAAATTGGCCGAAGTACGAACAATATATCCTTGTTCTACCAGATAACGTTCTAACAAAGAACGCAATCTCATATCGTCATCGACCACCAGAATTTTGGTTGTTTCCTGAGTCTGCATAGTGAGTTACCTTGGCTAGGGTTTTTCCCACTATAAACGAAAAACCCGCAAGGTCGGAAACACATTGCGGGTTTTGGTGTTACAAATCGTTTCTGATAAAACAGTTGTCACTCAGGGTTTTGGCAGATCGGCACTACTGACTTTTTTCAGCGGCGGATTAACCCAGACCACATGCGCCACCTGGCGATGCTGGCGTTGTGAGTTTTCCGCTTTATTCACCTGCTCCTGATCCACCACATAAGCATAATTTTGATCAAGCGTGCTGCAACCGGTAAGCATCAAAGCCAAAGTCGCCACGCCAACTAACACTGTATTTTTTTTCATCTTTTTACCCTCTGGCTTGGTCTGTACCCTGACTATAGCCAACAGCACGGCAAATTCGCTAGCAGATTTTTGTTACACGTAGATGACAATAAGTTGTGATGCACAAAATATTCTTATCTATATGATTTTAAATAATTTTTATTTTCTAAAGTCATGCTCGGCAGCACAGGCCTTTAATACATCAGGCACCACTTCGGCCAATTCCACCTCAGCTAAATGTTGTAACACACATTGGTGGAATGCTTTTTTCTCTGGCGTGACCACCAGCTCAAGGTGCAGCATATGACAGGATTGTTTCACTTTGTGCCAGACTTTGCGGCAATTTTGCTTTGGGTGCATAGGTTAACAAACATTGGTGGTACAACGCGTTTTTGTCGGTTGCTGCCGCACTGCATGACAGCAATAACAGCAAAATGTGCAGTTTTTTCATGACAAGCTCCTTGGTCCTGCTTTGAATCTAACAACAATAAGTAACAGCCCGCTGAACAAAAGCCCGCTGCTGTGTTTTAACAGCAGATTTCACTGTGCATTTTTGCTAAGGTAACCAGAGTTTTTTGGCGGTGACTAAACTATTTATGAGCAACTTTTTTGACACTCTGTGGCGCAGTACCCAAAGCTTTTTAGCCCAGCCTAACTTCCTGATGCAACTTGCCGTGATTGCCGTTTTTACCGGCTTGGGCTGGTGGCTGAATCACTGGTTACAACGACGGCTGATTGATGATGGCCGCAGCCATTTGCGCCATGTTGCCATCCGCAGTTCTCAACGGATTTTTTTCCCGTTTTTTATGGCGTTGTGCTTGTGGCTTGCCGCCGAAGTGATGCTGAATTTTGCGTTTGAGGTTGCCCTACTGCAGCTGTTACAACCTGTTGCGCTGGCACTTGGGGTGATCCGCTTGTTGGTCTATATGCTGCGCAAGGCGTTTTTATCCAGCCCGCTGCTAAAAACGCTGGAACCCATCATTTCAACCCTGATTTGGCTGGTGCTGGTGTTGCATCTGGCCGGTTGGTTAACTGCAGCCCGCGATTTGATTGATCAGATAGCGCTGACGGTTGGCACCACAAGGATCTCACTGCTGATGGTGCTTGAGCTGATTATGCTGGTCACTGCGGCTTTTACGGTGTCTTTGTGGTTGTCGGAAATCATCAGCCAACGACTAAAAAACTCCCGCAGTATCAGCCCCAGCATGCAGGTTGGACTGGTCAAGTTCAGCAAGTTTTTCCTGGTGACAGTGGCCTTTTTAGTGGCGCTAAATGCCGCCGGCATCAGTATGAGTTCGCTGGCGGTGTTTGGTGGTGCTCTGGGTGTTGGTTTGGGCCTGGGTTTACAACGTATCGCATCAAATTTTATCAGTGGCTTTATTCTGGTGCTGGACAGGTCGGTTAAACCGGGTGACCTCATTACTGTCGGTGAAAACTTCGGCCGGGTAGAACAACTGAATGCCCGTTATGTGGTGCTGCGCAACCGTCAGGGTGTGGATTCGTTAATTCCCAACGAACATCTGATTATTAATGAAGTCACTAACTGGAGTTATGCCGACCCTAATGTGCGGCTGGAAATTGATGTACAGGTCAGCTACAACGACGACCCTGAACAAGCCATGGCATTAATGCTGGAATCTGCTTACGCCTCCCCCAGAGTGTTAACATCACCGGAACCGACCGTCAGACTGCTGAATTTTGCGGACAATGGTATTCACCTGCAGCTCAGAGTCTGGATTGCCGATCTGGAAAATGGCCGTGGTGCCGTCAAATCTGATATCAACAGAGCCATTTGGCACAAATTTAAACAACAGGGCATCAGTTTCCCTTACCCGCAACGGGATCTGCATTTAAAAAGTGGCTGGCCACCAGCTGCAGCCTCAGGCCAACAAGACGTAAAGGTTTAATATGCACAAGCTTGAAGATATTGTGATCCTCAGTGGCAGCCGCACTGCGATTGGCAGTTTTGGCGGCAGCCTGTCTGCTTTCAGTCCGGCAGAGCTTGGCAGTTTTGCTGCCCGCGCTGCTATCAGTCAGGCCGGAGTGGATGCTGCAGCCATCGACCATGCGGTGTTTGGCCACATTATTACCACTGCACCACAGGATGCTTATCTGGCACGCCATATTGCACTGAATGTTGGTCTGGCACCAACCTCGGCCGCCTTTAATGTGAACCGGCTTTGTGGTTCAGCGGTGCAGTCGGTGATTTCAGCGGCGCAAATGTTGATGCTCGGCGACAGTCAGCTGGCGCTGGCCGGTGGTGCTGAAAGTATGAGTCGTGGCGCTTATTTATTGCCTGGCCTGCGCAGTGGTTTACGGATGGGCTCGGCGCCTGTTACAGATTTAACTTTAGGTATTCTGAGCGACCCTTTTGGCAGTGGTCATATGGGTTTAACAGCGGAGCGGATTGCCGCTCAATACCAGCTAAGCCGGCAGGATCTTGACGAGTTTGCGCTGCACAGCCAGCAAAAAGCCGCTGCCGCTATGACAGCCGGTTATTTTGTCAGCCAGATCACACCAGTGACTGTCACTCAAGGCAAACAGATCCGCCAGTTTGTACAGGATGAACATCCAAGGCCAGAGACCAGCCTGCAAAGTCTGGCCGCACTCAAACCTGCTTTTAGTAACGAAGGCATAGTCACAGCAGGCAATAGTTCTGGCCTGAATGACGGTGCTGCCGCTTTAATGCTGAGCAACCGCCAGTTTGCCTCAAGCCATGGCCTTAGAGTCAGAGCCAGACTCAGAGGTTATAGTTTTGCCGGCGTTGCACCAGAGGTGATGGGGCTGGGCCCGATACCGGCCGTGCAACAACTGCTGAAAAAAACCGGTTTGTCTGTGGCAGATTTGGCGGTGATAGAATCCAACGAAGCTTTTGCTGCGCAGGCTATTGCTGTGAATCGCAGCCTGGGTTTGGATGAAACCAGAGTAAACCCTCATGGCGGTGCTATCGCCTTAGGACATCCGGTTGGTGCCACTGGCTCGATATTAATAATAAAAGCTTTATATGAACTGGAACGTATTGATGGCCAGTTTGCTCTGGTCACTATGTGTATCGGCGGTGGTCAGGGGGTGGCTTTGCTGCTGGAGCGCTGCAGTTAACTCAGCACTTGGGCTTAGCCAAGCCCAAGCGGGTGAACTGGCATCTGATAAAAAGCTGGCGCCGGTAACACCTCAGCCCGGGTTTTCGTCATTGTCATCAAGTTCAGACGCATCCAGCTCGTCGAGTGAGCGCGCCGTCCAGTCCGGCGCCAGTTCAGCACCAGCTTTGGGGTAATAAATCTGGCAGACCAGCCACTCTTTGCTGCCGGCCGGGGTTTGCACCACAAAAGAGTCATCCACCTGTTTTTTTAACAAAGCCCGCGCCATAGGGGCATCAATTGAAATGTAATCTTTGCGGCCATAAATTTCATCGGGCCCGACAATCCGGAATTTCAGGCAGGCACCGGCTTCATCTTCAATTTCTACCCAGGCACCAAAAAACACTTTGCCTTCCTGCTCAGGTGCATAATCAACAATTTTTAAGTCATCAAGCCGCTTACGCAGGTATCTGATCCTGCTGTCTATTTGCCGTAAAAGTCTTTTATTGAACTGATAATCGGCGTTCTCTGACCTGTCGCCCAAGCTGGCCGCCCAGCTGACGATACGGGTCACTTCCGGTCTTTTTTTAAACCACAGATGGTCATGTTCCGCTTTTAATGCGTTATAACCCTCGCGGGTCACTAACTTGGTTTTCACCTGATGAATAATCGGTGTTTTTGCCACTCTGCTTCACTCTATTCAAGGTTGCTAATACCACAAAAACTGGCCTGCCGCTGCCCCGGTATCGGTAACAACAATGGATTTTTTGCCGCTGAAGATAGACAATACCGGCCATCTGCATTGTTAGCCAGCCCGCACTTAGTTTTTACCGGTGCAGGACTTGAGGAATATAAGAATATGTCGTTGATTGTCAAACAAATTGCCACGGAAATTTCTGCACGCGCTGAACAGGTTGCCGCCGCCATTGCTTTATTGGACGAAGGCGCCACAGTGCCTTTTATCGCCCGTTACCGTAAAGAAGTGACAGGCGGGCTGGATGATAACCAATTACGTGCCTTAGAGCAGCGCTTAACTTATTTGCGTGAGCTGGAAGACAGGCGTCAGGTAATTTTAAAAACCATTCAGGAACAAGGCAAACTGACCGCTGAGCTGGAACGAGATATTCTGGCCGCCGACAATAAAACCCGGTTAGAAGATTTATACCTGCCATACAAAGCTAAACGCCGCACCAAAGGCCAAATTGCCATAGAAGCAGGTTTATTACCGCTGGCGGATGCCTTGTTGGCCGACCCGGATCTGGCGCCGGAAAGCGCCGCTCAGGCTTATATCAACAGCGAAGCCGGTTTTGCCGATGTCAAAGCAGTATTGGACGGTGCCAAGTATATTCTGATGGAACGTTTTGCTGAAGACGCTGATTTGCTGGCCAAATTGCGTCGCCATCTGGCGCAGCATGCGGTATTAAAAAGCAGCATGGTGACAGGTAAAGAAACCGAAGGCGCAAAATTCCGCGATTATTTTGCCCATCAGGAAGCCTGGAAAAACGTACCGTCGCATCGTGCCCTGGCCATGTTCCGTGGCCGCAACGAAGGGGTATTGAATCTGCAGTTACTGCCTGATGCCGACGAAGAAAACGCCCACGCCAACTGCGAACAAATGATTGCCAGCCATTTTAATTTGCGTCAGCAAAACCGCGCCGGCGACGCTTTTATGCGCACTGTGGTGCAGTGGACCTGGAAAGTAAAACTTCATCTGCAGCTGGAAAATGACCTGCTCGGTGAATTACGCGAAAAAGCTGAAGTGGAAGCCATCGCCGTATTTGCCCGTAATATGAAAGACTTATTAATGGCAGCTCCTGCCGGTATGCGTGCCACTCTGGGTCTGGACCCTGGTCTTCGCACTGGGGTGAAAGTCATAGTGGTGGATGAAACCGGTAAGCTGGTGGCACATACCACTGTATTCCCGCATGCCCCACAAAACCTGTGGGACAAATCGGTGAAAACCCTGGCCGCTTATTGCAAACAATACAAAGTTGAACTGATTGCCATTGGTAATGGCACCGCCTCCAGAGAAACCGACAAACTGGCCGGTGACGTGATTAAAATGCTGCCGGAAATGCGCCTGACCAAAGTGATGGTGTCAGAGGCCGGTGCTTCAGTGTATTCCGCTTCTGAACTGGCGGCACAGGAGTTCCCGGAGTTAGACGTATCATTGCGTGGTGCTGTTTCTATTGGCCGTCGCCTGCAAGATCCGCTGGCCGAACTGGTAAAAATTGAGCCTAAAGCTATCGGCGTTGGCCAGTATCAGCACGATGTTAACCAGAGTTTGTTAACCAAATCACTGGATGCGGTAGTGGAAGACTGTGTAAACGCCGTTGGGGTGGATCTCAACACCGCCTCAGTACCGCTGTTGGCGCGGGTTGCCGGTCTGAATAAAACGCTGGCGCAAAATATTGTGTTATACCGCGACAGCAACGGCCGTTTTATGCAGCGCAAAGATTTATTAAAAGTGCCGCGCCTTGGCCCTAAAGCTTATGAACAAGCCGCCGGCTTTTTACGTATCAGCAACGGCAGCAACCCGCTGGATGCCTCAGCGGTGCACCCTGAAGCTTATCCTTTGGTGGAAAAGATTGTCAGCAAACACCAGAAGTCGGTGACTGACATTATCGGTAACAGCAGCTTTTTAAAGTCGATTAACCCGGCAGAATTTGCCGATGACACCTTTGGTATTCCAACCATCAGCGACATTTTAAAAGAGCTGGATAAACCGGGCCGCGACCCGCGTCCAGAGTTTAAAACCGCTAACTTTAAAGACGGCGTGGAAAAACTGTCGGACTTAACACCTGGCATGTTACTCGAAGGCGTGATCACCAATGTCACTAACTTTGGCGCTTTTGTGGATATCGGCGTGCATCAGGACGGTTTGGTGCATATTTCATCATTAACCGACAAATTTGTCAGCGACCCACATCAAGTGGTCAAAGCCGGCGATATTGTGAAAGTGAAAGTGCTGGAAGTTGAAGCCGACCGTAAGCGTATTGCACTGACGATGCGGATGGATGAACAACCACAACAGCGCGGTGCGGCCAAAGAAAACATTAAAACACAAAACTCAGGTGGTTACGCTGGCAAAACAGCACCAAAAGCGGTCAAAGCAGTTGATCAGGGCAACGCCGCTATGGGCAATGCTTTTGCCGCAGCGCTCGCCAAACTGAAAAAATAGTTCCGCAAACTTATCAGTTTTTTTATAAGGAACGCCGTCTTTAAGACGGCGTTTTATTTGAATCGCTGTAACACAGAGCAGCTAAGTGTTAAATCAGCCGAGCTGTTGCCCGGCACTGTGGCTACATCAACCTTTAATACTTTAAATACTTTGAATCAGTGGCCGTTCAGCAGGAATGGTGGCACGGGCATAAAAACCGGCGATCACTTCACTACGCAGTTGCATCTGCGGATCGCGGGCAAAAGAGCGGGTTTCAGGAGCCACATAACGACTGGCGTTTTCTTTTATTGCATTGTATTGCTGTTGCCGCTCTTGCTGCATATTGCTGACAACATCTTCTTCCTGCCGGGCAGCGGCGCTGCTCTGGTCAGAAAACATATCCTGCTCAGCTTCAATGTCTGCAAGCTCAACCCGGCCTGTCATTTCAGCAAAAGCGGCGGCAGCGTCGTAGTCACCATCCGAAGCTGGCGGGTCGTTTAATGGTAATAATTCCTGCGCCAGTTCAATCTGAGCTTCAACAATACGGCGACTGGCTTCTGCAGCAATTTGTTGATCCGTAGAGGAAGGGTCGGCTGGCGCCAATGCGGCCGCCTTGACCTGCTGCATTTTGATAATAGTGGCCTGAGGATCACCAGGCACTTCCGCCAGATCGATGTTCACCTCACCACCAACGGCATATTTCTGACCGTCAGGGCCTGTCTGATAACTGTAACTTGGGCTACCGGCTAACTGACCACCGACTGATGCATGCGCCTGTTCATGCGCTCTGACTTCAGCATCACGTTTTTTCAGTTCGGCAATTTCACGTTGTTCTGCAGCTTGCTGACGTTGTTCTGACGGACTACCGTTCCGACTATCCTGATCTTGTCCGCCCTGCTGACCACTGTTTTCGCCCTGTTGCTCACGGCCAGAGCTTTCTTCACCACGCCCTTCAATCGCTTGTTTTAGTTCGGTGCCGCGGTTTTTAATGTCATCGCTATAGGTGTAACCATTGCTGGCATTGTGATTGCGGCTTTTATCTTCGGAAATGACCCCTTTTTCAGCGGCACCACGCTCAGCCTGAGTCACAGGTTCAATAATGTCGCGTTTTAAATTTTCCCGGCGCGCCAAATCAACGGCAGGATTGCCGGGATAAGGGTTGATATTGGTAAAGGCCGGAGGGGTGATGATCATTTTGTGTTACTCACACCCGGATATCGATCACAGAACCAAGCACTTCATCTGCCGTCTGAATAGAACGCACATTGGCCTCTGCGTTAATCTGTTCTGTGGTCAATTGCACCAGGCTTTGTGTCAGACCCGGGGTTTGAGCTTCTGAGCTTAAAGTTACTCTATCGGTTTCAGTACGGCTTTGCTGAGCTGCAGCATCTTCGCGGGCATTTTGCAGCCGCTGCTGATTGGCGGTTTCTCGGTTGATATTCACTGTGGCTTCGGTAATGCCATAAGACGCACTTTGCAGGCCCTGAGTGCCTGAAGCAAAAGCTGATTGAATGTCCATGGTAGATCTCCGGCGTTTAGCGAACTTGATTAAATTCTAATCAAGAACACTGCCAGACTCAAGCTAAAGCCGGCAAAAGCGGCAAATATTTGCCGCTTTTGCCGGTATTTATGGCCAGTTATGCTGACATCAGCTGCAACCTGAGGATGCTTGTGCCGCCCATTGCCGCAGCCATTGCATAAACTCGGCCTGGTGCGAGATAAAGGGGGCGTGGGAAGCCTTTGGCAACAGCGTCACTTCAGCCGCAGGACAGATTTGACTGAGTGTATCCAGCATCGCAACAGGGACCAGCGAATCGAGCCGGCCAAAACAATAAGCAAGCGGCATTTGTAGCTCTGTCAGCCTTGGCCTTAAATCACCATCGGCCAGCAGCTGTAAACCGCCAGCCAATGCTTCGGAACTGGGTAACGGTAAACTTAATACCGCCTGTTTTAGTGCCTTGATATCCTGCCTTGCGGTTTCACTGCCAAGGGCCTGAATTGCCAGAAACCGCTCAACCGTCAACGCCAGATCTTTTGATAAAGCACCGGCAAACTGACTAAGTACCCGTTCGTCCATGCCTGGCCAGCCTGCTTTGGCTAAAAAACAGGGTGAACTGGCCACCAGCGCCAGCGCTTTGACTTTTTCCGGATGCTCCAGTGCCAGCTGTGTGGCTATTAAGCCACCCAAAGACCAGCCCAACACCAGACTCTGCGGCGGAATCGTGGCCGCCATTTCAGCAGCCACAGCACTGAGTGTATAAGGACTCGGGCACTGCTGATTCAAGCCAAAACCAGGCAAGTCAGGAGTCAGCAGCTGATAATCGTCAGCTAATAACGGAATAAGATGTCGCCAAACAGCATGATTTAACCCCCAACCGTGCAACAGTACCAGACTGGGTTTGCCTCTTTGCGGCTGAACTGCCATAGTGAACCTAAATGTTTATTTTTTGTGAAAATGCCAAGAATCATCTCTGTTGTGCACCAGTGCCTGCACCTGCTGTTGCCCAACTCTTGTTTGTGGTGCCAGCTACCGGTGCAACAGCCCGAGGCGCAGCTGTGCGATTATTGTAACTTGGCCTTACCCCGCTTGTCGCCGGCATTACCAACACAAAATGCCTTGTTATTACCCGCTGTTGCGCGTGGTCTGAAACCCCGTCACTTTGATGCCCTTTATAGCCTGAGCTGGTACCAGAATCCCTGGTCACACTGGATTGTGGCCTGGAAGTTCAACCGGGATCTGGCTTGTCGCGCCTTACTTTGTCAACAACTGGCCAGCGCAACAAAAAGTTATCAGGCACCAGCTGATGCGGCTGTGTGTTATGTGCCTATGAGCCACAGCAGATATAAAGAACGGGGTTTTAATCAGGCCGAACAGTTGGCGCGTGCCCTGGCAACCAGTCTGCAATTGCCGTTATTGTCGGTATTTTCCAGTAAAGCCGGTGTCAAACACCAGGTGGGGCTGAGTCGGGCACAGCGCAGGGCCAATCTGCGCCGCCAGTTCAGCTTACAAACAAAGCTGGAATTACCGGCGCATATGCTGTTGGTGGATGATGTGATCACCACAGGCGCAACGGTGAATCAGCTCTGCTTATTGTTAAAAAAACACGGGGTCCGGACTGTCGATGTCTGGACCCTGGCCGTCACTTCTGCCAAAAGGCAAAGGCGTTATTCAGCAGCCCCTTCATCGTCACCGGACGCCGAATCAAAAGCTTTGGCAAAATAAAGTGCGTTCACCAGAATACGGCTGGAACCGGTGAAATAACCGCGGAACACCGGGTTGTCTACCATCACAATGACTCTGCCTTTACCCATGGTCTGTGCCAGCAAGGCCGGACTTTCGCTGATCTGCCCAGCCAGCTCTGGTGCAACAAAACCCGCCAGCTGTTTACCACTGCGGTAAGTGCCCACTGTGACAAAATCTTTGTTGGCTGTTTTCAGTAACATCAGATCGTTTTTAAACACCGGCAATTCAGCTCTTGGCAAACCAAAACTCAGCGGATGACTTAAATCGAGCTCCAACTGGAAAATGGCACCGGCAATCCGTTGTTGCCCGGCCAGCTTTTCTTTGTCGTTGTAACGCAGCTCATCAAGCTTGACCAGCTGTTTCAGCTCTTCTTTATTGGCAACAGCACTGGCGATCCAACCTTGTTTGGCGACAAACTCCAGCGCTGATTTTTGCGCCCATAACACACCGCCGGCTTTTACCCAGCTTTCCAGTTTGGCAATATCACTTTCTTTCCAGCTTTGATATTTACCATCCGGCAACAGAATATGGCTGTAACGGCTTAAATCTATCTGACCAAGCCGCGCCGGCTCCACCAAACTGGGTGACACACCAGCCAACCGCTCCAGATTAAACCACAGCTCCCCCGCTTCACTGGAATTCACGCCAGGCCCGGCCATCACCAGTACTTGTGGCAGCTTTAGCGGCACCATTTGATTACTGCCTAAATCCTGCCCCATAGGTGTTAAACCTGAACTGATGGCCGCAAGAGATAAACCATGCTGTTGCTGGGCTTGCTGCAGCACACTGAACCAGTCACCTTGTTGTAAACCAGCCGGCACCAGCACAGTGCCGGCGGCAAACTGCTGTACACCTTCAGCCGTCTCTGCACTAAAGGCTTTACTGGCTGCTCTAAGTTGCAAACCTTTAGCCAGCAGCTGCTGCACCAGCACTGGAGCCCGTTGATCCTGCCAACGGATTGCATAAGCGTAAGCGCCGGCGGTGACAGGCGCTGCGACTGCAGCCGCAGGCTGCCACGGCGTTTTGCTCAGCGCTGTCGGTACTTTACGGCTGCTGGCAAAAGTGATGTTGTAGGCATAAGGTAAGGTCCAGGCCGACACATCATAAAAAGTATTGTCACGGAAATTGATTTCTGTGCTGAACGCCGCTTTGAGCAGCCGGTATTGGCTTTGTTTTAACGGCACAAAATAACTTTGTCCGGCCGGGAACTGCTGCTCACCCTGACTGACATTTTCAGTTAACGCATAAGCTTTGATTTGGTGTTGTGCCAGCAACTGCAATAGATCCTGCAACCGGCTTTGATCAGCACTTTCGGTTAATAAATACCCCTGCACCGCATCATCGGCTGCCAGCGACTGACTGTCGCGGAAAAATTTGCGCTGCCACTGCTGTAATTCGGCTTTGTGAGCAACGGCGCCTCTTAAAGTCGACAAAGACGTCAGCAATTGATTTTCAATAGTGGTGGCAAAACTTAAGGGGCCATTGATGCTGTCCTGCAAATGGCCGCGGCTGCTGGCCTGCTCAAATAAAATGCCGATTGAACCATGCACGTCCGGATAGGTTGAACCCTTGCCAATATAAAAGTCATCAAAACTTTCTTCGGTGTAATACAACTTGCCTTTGTCATCAAAGGCTTTGGCATGGTACTGCGCCAATAATGCGGTTAATTTGTAGTTTTCGTCCGGAGTGGCCGGATTGTTGCGGCTTGGAATACCTGGCTGGAAAAAATAACTGCTGTTGGTGCCCATTTCATGGAAATCCCCCAGCACCTGCGGCAGCCAGTGATGGAACTGGGCAATACGGGCGCGGCTTTCCGGATGTTGTAGCGGCAGCCAATCACGGTTTAAGTCAAACCAGTAGTGATTGGGCCGGCCATTCGGCCAGGGTTCCACATGCTCACGGTGTTGTGGGTCGGCCACAGGATTCAGCCCCTGGTGCATATTGGCCCAGTTGGCAAAACGGTCATGTCCATCCGGATTTAAACTGGGTTGGATCAGAATAATGGCCTGTTCCAACCACTGATTTACTTCGGCAGTATCACTGCTCAGCAGATAATGCGCCAGCTGCATTGCGGCATTGGCGCCGCTGGGTTCATTACCATGAATACTGTAACCCAACCAAATCACCAGGGGCAGTTGCGCATCGGCCTGCTGTTCACCTTTTGCCACCGCCAGATGCTGCTGCCGGATTTCGTCCAGCTTTGCCATGTTGGCTTTGGAGCTGACCACCAGCTGTAACAGCGGTCTTTGCTCGTGGGTGCGACCTATTTCCTGCAGCAGTGCCCGCTCTGGCTGGCTTGTTGCAAGCTCACGGAAATATCGTTCAATCTGATCATGACGGGCATGCCACTGGCCCGGGGCAAAACCAAGAATTTGCGCTGGTGCAGGCACCTGCGCATCGCTCTGTTGCTGAGCAGCCAGGCCCCCTGCAGCAATACAGCCGGTCAAAGTTAAAGCGGCCAATAAAGTGAAATTTTTCATCACAACTCCTGTTACTTTGGCACCACCTTAACAATAAAGATTGGGATTGCTCAAGCGGGGTTGGCAGGGCTGCGCCCAAGGAGTATCATAGCCATTAACCTAGTAATTTAGTCAGGTACTAAGCAATGATTCATATCTCAGAAGCTGCGCAAGCGCACTTTGTTAAGTTGTTGGAAAAACAGGCGGCCGGCACCAATATCAGAGTGTTTGTAGTCAATCCTGGCACGGCTCAGGCTGAATGTGGTGTGTCTTATTGCCCTGTTGATGCGGTGGAAGAATCGGATTTAAAAGTAGCTTTTAGCGGTTTTTCTGCGGTGATTGATGCCGACAGCAAACCCTTTTTGGTCGATGCTGAAATTGATTTTGTCACCGATCAGATGGGTTCACAGCTGACGTTAAAAGCGCCGAACGCCAAAGTACGCAAGGTTAATGACAATGCCCCACTGAAAGAACGGGTGCAATACGTCATTGACGCTGAAATTAATCCACAACTGGCCAACCATGGTGGCCGGGTGTCTGTGGTTGAGCTGACCGAAGAAGGTGTGGCTGTGCTGCAGTTTGGCGGCGGCTGCAACGGTTGTTCTCAGGTGGATTTAACCTTAAAAGAAGGCATCGAAAAAGAGTTGCTGAACCGCTTTAGCGGTGAGCTGAGTGGTGTGCGGGATGTCACCGACCACCAGCGTGGTGAACACTCTTATTATTAAGTCTTGCCAATGCGGCTAAACATCACCTTACCAACGGCTGCCCAATGCGGCCGTTGTTTTATCTGGGGAATGGCAGGATTCTGGCTGCTTTTGCTGGTGTTTATGCTGTTACCGGCAGAACCACTCTGGTTACTGCAAACTGTGATTCTGTTATGGTTGGTGAGTTTTATCATCACTTTTGGCAGTTATCTATTGCTGTTGCTGCGTCGTATTGGCATTTTGCCCAAGGACGAATAGTTTTAAGGATCTGTTGATGCGTTGTCTGTTTTTGTCTGCGTTGCGCTTTATCTTCACCACAGCTTTAACTATCACCGCGCTTAGCACCACAACAGCGCAGGCTGCTATTATTCTGCAATACCATCATGTGGCCACTAATACCCCTAAAACCACCAGCGTCACCCCGGCTGAATTTCGCCAGCAAATGCAGCTACTCAAAGAGCAAAAGATGAAAGTGGTGAGCCTGGAACGGCTGATTAACCAGCTTAAAGCCGGCGAGCCTTTGGCAGACAATGAAGTGGCCATCACTTTTGACGATGGTTTTGAAAATGTCTTCACCCATGCCCGTCCTATCCTGCGGGAATTTGGTTACCCTTACACCATGTTTTTAGGGCCGGCGTTAATAGACCGCAAAGAAGGCCCGGTATTAAGCTGGCAACAAATTCAGACCATGCATAACGAAGGCGTGATTATTGCCAACCACAGCTCTTATCACCACAGATTGGCAGTGCCGAATAAAGGCGAAAGCAAAGCGCAATGGCGGCAAAGGGTTAAAACCGACATTCTGCTGGCCGAACAACAACTGGAAGAAAAACTGGGCGTGCGCCGCCAATGGCTGGCTTACCCTTATGGTGATTTTAGTGCTGAGCTGGAAGCTCTGGTAAAAGAGCTGGGTTTTATTGGCATTGGCCAGCAATCCGGCGCTGTTGGCCCTGGTGTTTCTTTAACCCGTATCCCACGTTACCCATCGTCCAGCCAGTTTGCCGCGTTAAAACATTTTGGCCCTAAGTTAAAAACCCTGGCCTTGCCGGTCACAGACTACAGCGGCGCTGACCCCGTCAGCAAAACCAATCCGCCCAGCCTGAAGTTAACAGTTGATGCCAAAGACTTTAAAACAGCACAGCTCAACTGCTTTTTTAATGGAGAAGCGATACCGCTGACCTGGCTGGACGAGCGTACCTTTGTTGCCAAAGCCAAAGTACCGCTCAAACTCAGTCACAACAGATACAACTGCACAGCACCCAGCCTCAGTAAAAAAGGGTATTTTTACTGGTTCTCCCAGCCCTGGGTGTTTTTGCTTTAGCCGCCTGAATGCTGCTAAGGCATAGCCTTACTGCAGTTTGGCCATCACCAGCGGGAAGTCCGCCAGTAACATTGTTTTGCTCACCAGCGGCACTTTGCCGGCTGCCATTTCTGGTTTAAAGACAGCCGCCAGCTGCGCATCCGGGTTGATCAACACAATAGAAGCACTGTGATCCACCAGATAATCCGGCTCTGTAGTGCTGCTAATGGCATACATCAGCCCCAAGTCCCGCACAAAAGGAAATAACTGATCATGGCCTGCGGTCACGCCGGTAATGGCCGGTTGCTGAAAATAACCGACATAACTGTTGAGCTGATTGACAGTGTCACGCTGTGGATCAGCTGAAATAAACCAGATTGCCAGCTTGGCGTCCGCAGGCAACATTTGCTTTAACTGGTTATAGCTGCCAGACAAAGTGGCCATAGTCATAGGGCAAATATCCGGGCAATAGGTGTAACCGACAAAAGCCAGCGTCCACTGACCACGCAAATCTTGCCGGCCCAAAGTAGTACCCAGATGGCTGCTTAGTTTAAACTCCTGCAGGTCGCGTGCTTTTGGGTACACCAAAGCCGACACCGGCTCGTCCACCTTTTGTAAATGTTGATAACTCAAGACACCGGCCAGCATCACCAGTATTAACAACAACGCCACCACAACTTTTTGTATTTTCACAACTTCATTCCCTGCATCAGTTCAGTGCTGAAAAAGCTGTCCATTTTGCATAATGGTCCAGCATCAGCAGCAAGAATAACAACATCAGGTGCACAATGGAAAACCTGAATGTTTTGATGGCGGTATCTGCTTTGGCATTAAATTTCAGCTGCCATGCCCAGGCCATAAACCACAGGTTTAACACCACAGTGCCCAGCAGGTAGATCACCCCTGTCATACCCACCAGATAAGGCAATAAACAGACTAAAAACAAAATCAGTGTATAAAGGAAAATGGCGGTTTTGGTAAATTCTATGCCATGGGTTACCGGCAGCATCGGCATATTGACCTTGGCATAATCGTCACGCCGGTGAATGGCCAGCGCCCAGAAATGTGGGGGTGTCCAGGCAAAAATAATCATCACCAATAACAAGGGTTCAGCGGCAATTTCACCAGTCATACTGGTCCAGCCCAGCAGCGGTGGCATGGCGCCGGCCAGACCACCAATCACAATATTCTGGGGGGTGGCTCTTTTTAAATACAGGGTGTACACCACGGCATAACCAAACAAACTCGCCAGCGTCAGCCAGGCAGTCAAAGGGTTTACCATGCTGTATAACAACACAAAACCTGTGCCGGCCAGAACAACAGAAAACAACACGGCTTTTTCGGCACTGATGCGGCCACGCGCCACCGGCCTGTGATGGGTTCGTACCATTTGCGCGTCAATACGCTGATCCAGCACATGATTAAGTGCAGCTGCCGCCGACGACAAGAGCCCAATGCCCAGGGTGCCAAAAATCAATAAATCAATGGCCGGCAAACCGGGCTGCGCCAATAACATGCCTACCCAGGCAGTTAACAACAACAATGCCACGACTTTGGGTTTGGTCAGCTGATAATAATCACGCCATACACTTTGGGTTCTGCCAATGACCGTTATTGTTTTCGCTTGGGTCATGCTGACCTCCTTTGTTGTTGTAACCGGGCACAAATCAGTGTCAACACCATCAGCAGGTTGGCTGCAACAAAGTTATGCGCCACGGCATTGCCCAGTGGCAACAACCACCAGATATTGGCCACTCCTAAACTAAATTGCAGCAGCAATAAAGCGCCCAGCAACATGGGTAATCTCGCCATGCCAATTTGCTGGCGTTGTTGCCACAAACGCAGTGCAAACCAGCCAACCGCCAGCAGTGTCAGCACAGCGCCAATACGGTGACTGATATGAATGGTTTGCCGCGCTTCAGCGCTCATCACACCAAATTCGTAATTGTCATGTCCCAGATGTAAGTCAAAAGCTTCGGGGAAATTCAGTTGTTGTTGCCAGCCGCTGTGGCAGATCGGCAACTCAACACAGGCCATGGCCGCATAGTTAGCAGAAGTCCAGCCGCCCAGAGCAATCTGACCAACCAGGATCAGCAGCACCAGCCAGCCAGCTCTGGCCAGGCTGGCGGGCGCCTGATATTGCAAAAGCTCAGGCCGCAATTGTTTTGACAGTTGCCAGCGATACAACATCAACAGTGCCAGCAAACTAAAACCACCCAATAAGTGCCCCATCACCACCAGCGGGAATAAATTTAATGTCACTGTCCACATGCCAAGCGCAGCCTGAAATACCACTAAGGCTAAAAGCACTGTTGGCAGTACTGTGACTTTTTGCTGTAACCGCCAGCTAAGGAAAAAAATTCCCGCAATTAACAAACCCAGGCTGCCGGCAAAATAACGGTGGATCATTTCATTCCAGGCTTTGTGCGCCTCCACTGGCCGCTCAGGAAAACGGGCTTCAGCGATGGCCACATGGGTTTCGTGTTGCGGCACTTTCAGAAAACCATAACAACCTGGCCAATCCGGACAACCCAGTCCAGCATCGGTTAAGCGGGTATAAGCACCTAAAATAATCACCAGCATGGCCAGCACTATGGCCATACTCACCAGCATCCTTAACAGTTTCATACCGGCCCCCGGTCAAATTTCATCAGCTTCTGTAAATCAGCCATCACAGCTTTGCCCGTTAACGGCAGCTGTTGTAGCTCCTGTGGCATTGCATATTGCAGTAAGGCCAACCCCTGATGTTCGACCAACACCAGCTCGCCTATGCCGATACTATTGCCGCTGATGTTGCCGCTATTGTGCTGGAACTGCAGCGGCCGCTGTAACTGCGCTGGTGCCTGCTCAGCCAGCACCCAGAGTGTCAGTTGATCTTGTTTGCGGCCAAGGGCGGTGTGAATTTGTGTCATCAGGCTTAACACCTGCTGGCAATGTTGCAGGCAAGGGCTAGGCGCTAAGTACACCAAACGCCAGTGCGGCTCTGACGCGGGTACTGCCGGCAACAACCGGACTTCTTCACTAAGCCACTTACCTTTACTACTGGCGCCTGCGGAAAACCAGCCCTGAGTCAGTACCAGTTGCGCCAGCGCCACCGGCACCAGACAAACCATGGCAAACAACCAGATAAACTTCTTTTTTGGCATTCAGGCATCCTTCTGATAGCTGGCAGCCATTGCCACAATTAACACGGCAATAGCCAATAACAACCACTGCACTGCATAAGCCCGGTGTTTTTCCGGTGGCAGTACCACGGCTTTGTAATGATAAATAAAAGGGGTTTGTTGCTGATAAAACACACCACTGTAGAGTTGCAGCCCAATCTGACTTTCCAGCAACTCCGGCTCCACTGTTTGTAAACGCATGGGCCACTGCCCCTGGTCTTCCAGATTTTGCCCAAGCCGCAAACCAGCCAATCTGGTGCGTAGCACACCATCGAGCACAAATTCAGCGGGCACTTTAATGTGTGGCAGCTGGCTGCGCCCAGCCGGAGCAGCCACCCAACCAAGGTTGACCAATAACACCGGCGTATTGTGACTGAGCTGTACCGGCACTAACACGTCGTAACCGGCCTTGCCTTGCCAGATTTGGTTATCGATCAGCCAGACAAAAGGCGCTAACCAGTGTGCAACACCTTGCAGCGGCGCACCGTCGATTTCTGCGGAAGATTTTTGATAAGCATCAGACCAGGATAAAGGTCCTTGTTGCTGCCAGCTTTGAATTTGCTGTAGTTGTGCTTCTTTTTCGGCGGAACGCTGCCATTGCCACCAGGCCAGCTTGATTAACAGCAAAAAAGCGGCCAGAGTAATCAACACTAACCACCAACGCAGCATAAAGATCTGATTAAACAAGCGGATCTGCATCTGCATCTCCGCCAAACTGAGGTTGTATGCTGGTCAAACTGATACTCATAGCGTTACTGCTCTTTATCGTTTTTAACCTGTTCCGCGCTTTGTGGCTGATGCTGAAAAACGATCCCAATAAAGTCAGCATGTCGAAATATCTGGGCCGGCGCGTGTTATTTTCCGCCATTGTGATGGCGCTGCTTATTCTGGCGCTGGCGATGGGCTGGATAAGCCCACATCAACGCCCTTATTAAAAACTTCCCCAAACTTTCCCAAGAGCCCTGAGGCTGTCAGGCTTCCCAAACAAGACAGCTGGTCGCAGCAAGCGGCCAGCTTTGTGGCTATAAAACGTAGACAAACACAAATAAACACAACCAGACCACATCAACAAAATGCCAGTACCAGGCAGCCGCCTGAAAGGCAAAATGGTTGTGGGCGGTAAAGTGGTTTTTCAGCAAAATCCGAAGCAAAATCACCAGCAGGAAAATGGCCCCCAAAGTCACATGCATACCGTGAAAACCGGTCAACAGGAAAAAGGTATTGCCATAAATACCTGAATCCAGTTTTAAACCCAGGTCACGGTAAGCGTGGATATATTCATAAGCCTGACAAGCCAAAAACGCAGCGCCCAGCAGCACGGTCAGAGTCAGCATCAACTTCAGCTGCAGCCGTTTGCCTTGCTCCAGCCCAACATGGGCAAAGTGCAAGGTCACTGAAGAGGTCAGCAGAATTAAGGTGTTATAAAGCGGTAACCCCTGCCATGGCATAGCTGTGGTTTCAGTGCCACCCGGTGTTTTGGTCATAGGCCAGTGCGCGCTGAAATCCGGCCACAACAACTGTGCTGTCATAGCGTTGTTACTTGCCCCGTCCAGCCAGGGCATGGCAATGATCCGGGCATAAAACAAAGCACCAAAAAAGGCTGCAAAAAACATCACTTCAGAAAAAATAAACCAGCTCATGCCCTGCCGGAACGACCTGTCCATTTGTTTGCTGTACAAACCATGCATGGATTCATCGATGACATTGCGAAACCAGCCCACCAGCATAAACAACAACACGGCCACACCCGCCAACAGCAGATATCCGCCATACCCTTCTTTGTCGCGGGTGACTTCATTGACAAAGTTACCGGCACCAAAAGCTATCATAAAAAGCGCCACAGCCCCGACTATCGGCCACGGACTTTGTTCAGGTACATAGTATTTTTCGTAAGCTTTACTCATCATTGCCCCCTGTTGAGACTTGCGCTGTCACTGTTTCAGCAGGTGCATGTTTTGTCATGTCATACAGCGTGTAAGACAAAGTGATGGTGCTGAAATGCTCCGGCAGTGCAGGATCCACATAAAATTGTAATGGCATCAGTAGTTTCTGACCTGCAGTCAGAACCTGTTGGTTAAAGCAAAAACATTCCATTTTATTAAAGTACAAGGCAGCCTGACCCGGTGATACCGAAGGCACCGCCTGGCCAGTCATGGTTGCTGCCGTTGGATTTTGCGCTTCGTAATACACCAGTTTGATTTCACCCGGATGTACCGTCATTTTTTTTGTTTGTGGCGCAAACAACCAGGGCATGTCGGCATTGGGCCTGGCCAGAAACTCGATAGTGATGGTTCTTTTGGCATCAACCACAGCTTTGTCGGCCGTTGCCGCCATAGTGCTGGTTTTGCCATTAATACCGGTTAAGTCACAAAACACGTCATACAGCGGCACCAGCGCAAAACCAAAACCAAACATCAGCGCAGTTGCCAACAACAGACGTTTAATTAAAGGTAGATGATCAGGTTGCCGCTGCATCAGACTGCTCCTATTTCACTTCGGGTGGCGTGGTAAAACTGTGATAAGGCGGTGGTGACGATAAAGTCCACTCCAGCCCTTCAGCCCCTTCCCACACCTGATCCGTTGCTTTTTCACCACCTTTAATACACTTCACCAGCACCCAGACAAACAACAGTTGTGACAGGCCAAAGGCAAAACCGCCGATGCTGATAAAGGCATTAAAATCAGCAAATTGCAGCGCGTAGTCTGGGATCCGTCTTGGCATGCCGGCCAAACCGACAAAGTGCATCGGGAAAAACAACATATTGACGGAAATCAGCGAACACCAGAAATGCCATTGCCCGAGTGTCTCGTCGTACATATGGCCTGTCCACTTCGGCAGCCAGTAATAAGCGGCGGCAATAATGGAGAAAATAGCCCCTGTGACCAGCACATAATGGAAATGTGCGACCACAAAGTAGGTGTCGTGGTACTGGAAGTCTGCCGGTGTAATGGCCAGCATCAAACCGGAAAAACCACCTATGGTAAAGAGCACAATAAAGGCCAGCGCAAACATCATCGGCACTTCAAAGGTCATGGCGCCTTTCCACATGGTGGCCACCCAGTTAAACACTTTGACCCCGGTCGGCACTGCAATCAGCATGGTGCAATACATAAAAAACAGTTCAGCAAAGACCGGCATGCCGGTAGTGAACATATGGTGCGCCCACACCAGGAACGACAACAAAGCGATACTTGAAGTGGCATATACCATAGAGGCGTAACCAAACAACGGTTTGCGGGCAAAAGTAGGCACTATGCTGGAGATGATGCCAAAGGCCGGTAAAATCATGATGTAGACTTCCGGGTGACCAAAAAACCAGAAAATATGCTGGAACAACACAGGATCACCACCACCAGCGGCATCAAAAAAGCTGGTGCCAAAGTACTTGTCGGTCAGCACCATAGTGACAGTGCCTGCCAGTACCGGCATCACCGCGATCAGCAGAAAAGCAGTAATTAACCAGGTCCAGACAAAGAGCGGCATTTTCATCCAGGTCATGCCAGGGGCACGCAGGTTAAAAATGGTCACAATGACGTTAATTGCGCCCATAATCGACGAAATACCCATGATATGCACAGAAAACACAAAAAGTGCTGTACTGTCACCACTGTATTTAGTCGATAAAGGGGCGTAAAAAGTCCAACCAAAGCCTGGTCCGCCACCTTCCATAAACAAGGACGCCAATAAAATGGCAAAGGCAAATGGCAAAATCCAGAAGCTCCAGTTGTTCATCCGTGGCAGCGCCATGTCAGGTGCGCCAATCATCATCGGAATTAACCAGTTAGCCAAACCGGTAAAGGCCGGCATCACAGCACCAAACACCATGATCAGGCCATGAACTGTGGTCATCTGATTAAAAAAGTCTGCCTGAACCAACTGTAAACCCGGCTGAAATAACTCAGCGCGGATCACCATCGCCATGGCGCCACCGATAAAAAACATCGTCAGGGCGAACAGCAGATACAAAGTGCCGATATCTTTATGATTGGTTGTATATAACCAGCGTTTTAAACCTGAAGGCGCATGGTGATGGTGTTCACCATGATGCGCAGTGTCGTGATCATGAGTCACTGTGCTCATCTGCTACTCCTTTTTACCGGTTTTGGCGGCGTGAATATCAGCGGCCTGAATGAGGTCACCGGTATTATTGTCCCAGGCGTTACGCTCGTAGGTAATGACAGCTGCTATTTCCTGCATCGTCAGTTGTTTACCAAAAGCCTGCATGGCCGTACCGGCTTTACCATTGAGCACTATGTCGATATGGGCAGCTTTACCTTCGGCTGTTGTCGCCATTTTGCTGCCCTTCAGTGCCGGGAAAGCGCCAGGTAAACCACCACCACCAGCCTGATGACAGGCAGCGCAATAACCAAGATAGGTTTTTTCACCCAGAGCCATGGCTTCATCCATGCTCATATTCATTGCAAGCAGTTCCTGTTCAGCCGCTTTGGCTTTGGCCTGAATATCAGCCTGCTCTTTGATCCATGCCTCAAAGTCTGCCGGCTCTTTGGCCACCACCACCACCGGCATAAAACCATGATCCTTACCACAAAGCTCAGCACACTGACCGCGATAGACACCGGGTACATTCACTTTGGCCCAGGACTCATTGATAAAACCGGGGTTGGCGTCTTTTTTCACAGCAAAGGCTGGCACCCACCAGGAGTGGATCACGTCATCTGAAGTGGTCAAAAAGCGGACTTTTTTACCTGTTGGGATCACCAGCGGCCTATCCACTTCCAGCAGATAGTTTTCGCCTTTGGCGATTTTGTTGTTGATTTGCTTTTGAGGTGTTGCCAGCAGCGAATAATACTCAACTGGATAGTCGAGATATTTGTAATGCCACTTCCACTGCGAGCCTGTGACCAGCACTGTCACTTCGGCGTCTGTGGTATCTTCCATCGCAATCAAGGTCTTAGTGGCAGGAATAGCCATAATGATCAAGATGAACACCGGGATAGCTGTCCAGAGAATCTCAACTCTGGTGCTTTCATGGAACTGTGCCGGCTGTACTCCTTTTGCCTTGCGATGATGGAGAATGGCCCAGAACATAGCGCCAAACACCACCAGGCCAATTGCACAGCAGATATAAAATATCGTCATGTGCAGGTCATACACCTGCTGACTGATATCAGTGGCACCCTGAGTCATATTCAGGGGCATTTCTGCGGCAGAAGCCATTTCGACAAACAGCAAGGATAGCAGCGAGCAGCGATAACGACTCGTTTTCGCCACGTAACGTCTCCTCTGTCATTTTGCATAATTAGCAAATTGTCAGAACCAGACACTACAACCCACTCACCGTATCTTGTTCTGCAATTTATTGTTTTTTATTATGTAATCCCACAAGTACCCAATATTAAAACTACCACTGAACTATGTTTTTATCGGGCACAGGCTAAGAATTGACCACAAAGCCCGATCTGTAAACCCCATAATGCAAAAAGCACCGGCAAACCAATCAGGTCATACCAGTGCTTTTAGCAGAAACATATTGAGTTTATTTAACTTTTATCCGCTTTTATTACCAGGTTTGGTTGCGAATTACACCAACAGCCAAACCTTCAATTGCAAAAAACTGCTGCGTTAAATCCACTTTTATCACATTAAAGTCGCTGTTTTCGGGGTGTAAGTACACAAATTGACCATCACGCCTGAAACGTTTCACTGTGACTTCATCTTCCACTCTGGCAACCACCACTTCACCTTGCCTGGCTTCTGTGGTTTTGTGTACTGCCAGTAAGTCGCCGTCCAGAATACCAATGTCTTTCATACTCATGCCGGACACTTTTAACAGGAAATCTGCTGCCGGATGAAACAGATTGGCATCGAGCTGATAATACTGATCGATATGTTCAGTCGCCAGAATAGGCTGGCCTGCAGCTACACGGCCAATCAGCGGCAAACCGCTGTATTCAGGCTCATTGGCTACCACATCATCGTCTTCCAGCAAGCGGATGCCACGGGATGTGCCCGGCATCATTTCAATAAAACCTTTTTTTGCCAGCGCTTTTAAATGTTCTTCAGCGGCATTGGCCGATTTAAAACCCAGCTGACTGGCAATTTCTGCCCGCGTTGGCGGCATGCCTGACTGCGCCTGATAATCCTTAAGTAATTGTAATATTTCGGCTTGTCTTGGAGTTAGTGGTCGCATGATGCTGAATGCCTATACAGTGAATACTGGGAGTATATACAGTGAGTTTCTGCCTGCCAAGCAGGGAATCGTAGAAAATAGGCAAATTTGTGCGAAATTGGCGGGAATTTCATTCCATGGTATCTTAGCCGGCTGTTTTTGACTGCAGGTAACCTATGTTTGCGCGATTAAAGTGGTTTGCCAGTGTATTACAATGGCCATTAAGGCCGCTGGTAAAATATAAAATCATTCCGGCCCAACCGGTCAGTAGCCTTGAATTAAATCTAAATAAGCCGCTGTTTTATATCAGCAGAGTGGCTTCTGCCAGCGATCTGGCTACGCTGAAACGCGCCTGCCTGCAACTGGGTTTACCCGATCCCACCGAACATGTCAGCATAGGTAATGTCACTTTGCCCCGAACCTTGTTTTTGCAACGACCCACGCCTTTGTGGGGCGCCCCCAAAGCGTCGCTGGCGTTGCAACAAGGTCAAAAGTTACTACAGGCTCATTTAAATCAGCCTGAGCAGGACGCGCAGCTGGTGCCGGTGGCCATCAGTTGGGGCCGCGCACCGGGCAAAGAAGCCAGTGTCAAATCTGTGATAGGCGAAGCTGCAGCTCCCGGCTGGCTGCGCAAATTATTTGTGGTCCTGATTTCCGGTCGCCATACCCTGGTGCAGTTTTCCCGTGCCGTTTCGTTAAAAGACATGGCAGCCGAACATGGTGCCAGTGAAGAAAGCTCACACAAACTATTGCGGGTGGCCCGTTTTCACTTTTACCGCCAGCAACTGGCCGCCACAGGGCCGCGTCAGCCAAACCGCACCGCACTCTTTAATGCTCTGCTGGGCTCGGAAGCACTGAAAAAGGCCATCGCCGATGAAGCCAAAAGTAAAAATATCAGTCTGGAACAAGCACGGCAGGAAGCGCGCAATTTACTGGAAGAAATCGCAGCGGATTATCGTGAATCGACACTCAGAGTGGGCGACAGATTATTAAGCTGGTTATGGCGTAAGTTATTCAGCGGTATCAAAATTCACAATGCTGAAGTGATCCGCGATTTAGCACAACGTGGCCATGAAGTGGTGTATCTGCCTTGTCATCGCAGTCATATGGATTATCTGCTGCTCAGTTATGTGATTTACCAGCAAGGCCTGGCAGCACCGCATATTGCCGCAGGCATTAACCTGAATTTCTGGCCTATCGGCAAGTTTTTCCGTCGTGGTGGTGCCTTTTTTATCCGGCGCAGTTTTAGCGGTAACAAACTGTATTCAGCGGTATTCCGTGAATATTTGTCGCAGTTATTCCGCAAAGGGTACAGCGTTAAATACTACAGCGAAGGCGGCCGCAGCCGCACCGGCCGTTTACTGCAACCCAAAACCGGCATGCTGGCCATGACAGTGCAGGCGTTGCTGCGCGGCATCGACCGCCCTGTCACTCTGGTGCCTGTGTATCTGGGGTATGAGCATGTGATGGAAGTCAGCACTTATCTGCGTGAACTCAAAGGCTCTGCCAAAACCAAAGAATCGGCTTTAGGTATTCTGCAGGCAGTGCGCCAACTGCGCGACTATGGCTACGGTTATGTGAATTTTGGCGAACCGATTTCACTGAATAGTTATCTGCAGCAACATGCCCCCGACTGGCGCCAGAGTATTAATCCTGTTGAACCCCAAAAACCACAATGGCTGAACCCTGTGGTCGCCAAACTGGCGCATGAAGTGATGACCAGGGTGAACCAGAGTGCAGCGCTCAATGGCATTAATCTGATTGCCACCACCTTACTGGCAACAGAACAGCATGTACTGACCCGCAAAGCGCTGGTGGCGCAGCTGGATTTATATCTGGCGTTACAGCAACATGCGCCTTATCACAGCTCTGTTACCCTGCCTGAAGGTACAGGGAGCAGCCTGGTGCAACATGCGCTGGACTTACACAAAATTCACCTGCAACAGGACGAATTTGGCGATTTAATTCAGCTCAGTGCCGAAGAAGCTGTAGTGATGAGCTATTACCGCAATAACATCAGTCACCTGTTTGTGATCCCAGCCTTGCTGGCCACAGCGCTGCTGCAACATCGCAGCCTCAGCAAAATGCAGCTGCTGAATATCTGCCAACAGTTACAACCGCTGTTACAACAGGAATTGTTTTTAGCATCCGATGATTTAAGCCGTTATGTCGAACAAGTGCTGGTGTTTTTACAGCAACAAGGGCTGATTGAGGAAAAAGAGCAGGGTTATCAGTGCACCGACAATCAGAATCCGGCTTATCACCAGCTGCAACTGTTGGCACATAACAGTGATGCTATTTTGCAGCGTTATGCCATGGTGCTGAATCTAATAGCGCTGGAAGCGCCCGTGCAGCGGGCTGAACTGGAGCAACACAGCCAGCAGCTGGCGCAGCGCCTGTTAAAATTGCATGGCATTGAATCGCCTGAATATCACGATAAACAACTGTTTGCGACTTTGGTCAATGCACTAAAAGAAGCGCATTACATTCAGCTTGATGAACAATATCAGCTGACCAGTGGCCAGAATTTCCAGCCGCTGCTTGCTACAGTCAACGCTTTATTACAACCTGAAGTATTGCAAAGTATCCGGCAGATCACCGCAGATAAAAGCTCCGGCTAAACCGGAGCTGTTGCTGTTTATTCGTTACGGGCTTTGTCGTAACTGCGGATCACCCCTTCCTGCATGGTTGACGCCACCAGTACACCGGCGCGGTTAAAAAATTGACCGCGCACCAGACCCCGGGCCCCGGACGCGCTCGGGCTGTCTACCGCATATAACAACCAGTCATCAAAACGAAAATCCTGATGAAACCACATGGCATGGTCAATAGTGGCGACCTGCATATTCGGCGCCATAAAAGACTTGCCGTGCGGCTGCAGCGCAGTGGGCAGGAAATTAAAGTCTGAGGCATAAGCTAACAGATATTTATGCACCCTTAAATCGTCGGGCATAGCACCATTGGCCTTAAACCAGACATAACGTTTGGCGTTACTGACCTGAGGTTTAAAAGGGTTGTGAAAGGCCACAGGACGCATTTCAATAGGTTTTTCACAGATAAACTTGCTGCGCAGGCTTTGTGGGATCAGGTCAGCGTGTTCACGGTAAAACTCCAGATCAGACACTAGCTCTTCAGGAGGAGGTACCTGCGGCATTAAATCCTGATGTTCAAAACCTACTTCGTCAGCCTGAAAAGACGCCGTCATATAAAAAATGGGTTTGCCAAACTGAATGGCGCTGACACGTCTGGTACTAAAACTTTTGCCATCGCGGATATTTTCTACTTCATAAACGATAGGGCGGGAGGCGTCACCAGGACGCAAAAAATAAGAGTGAAATGAATGCACTTTGCGGTCTTCAGGTATGGTTTCTTTGGCAGCCGACAACGCCTGCCCCATTACCTGACCGCCAAATACCGCTTTAAAGCCTAAATCCTGACTTTGGCCACGGTACAATCCCAACTCGATAGTTTCCAATTTTAATAACGACAATAAATCGGCTAACACCTGGCTCATCATGGGCTCCAAAAATGCTGACACAATGCTGCATTGTGCAGCAGTGCCGTAAAAACTGCAAAACAGAGGTAAGACAACATACTGCCAACTCGCCTGGCGAAAATACCCCCAAATTCACAACAACGCTGCTGGCTGCGGCGTAAAAAGCACGGCATAATCGCGCCAGCTTGCACAAAGGAGCCATTCAAATGGCCTGGCTGTTTAAAACAGAACCCAACGAATGCAGTATTGATGATATAGCCGCTGCCCGGGACGGTGTGATCTGGGAAGGGGTGCGTAATTATCAGGCACGTAATTATCTCAGAGATCAGGTAAAAACCGGTGATTTGGTCTTGATCCACCATTCAAGTTGTAAACAAATTGGTTTAGCCGGTCTTGCCAAAGTCGTGGTACCAGCCTTTGCTGATCCAAGTCAGTTTCAGCCGCATAGTCCGTATTACGACGCCAAAGCCAGTGCTGATCGCTGGCCCTGGGTTGCTGTTCAGGTCCAGTTTGTAGAAAAATTCAGAAAAATCATTACGATGGATGAATTAAGAACACAGCCAGCTCTGGCACAGATGCAATTATTGAAAAAAGGTAACAGGTTATCGGTGATGCCAGTAACAAAAGAGGAAATGGAGCTTGTACTTTTTTTAACCAGCGCATAGAGTATAAACAATCCACGCAGCCTGCTTGCAGGTACAGTCCTGAGAAGGAGTAAGACAGATGGCAGCACTACTTCAAGAACGTCGCGACCAGACCAAAGATGTGAATTATTTTTGGAATGAGCTGAATATGGCGCAAAAATTTTCAGTCGCTGAATTGCAGCGTTTTGGTTATGAGCTAGCGTTTGTGCGCCGTAGCCCCAGTTTTAGCCTCGCGGTGCTGCGTGCCGGTGATCGGATTGCAGCTGTGGATCAGGACGGTCAAATCGACACTGAACCTAAAGTGGTGATCCGGCATTAACATCGGCCACAATTCAGGATTCAGGCCGGTTCCGACAGCGGACGTGACGTTTTTCCAAATTCTTTATAACTCTGTTCTTTAACCAGCATCACCCCAGACTGACACAACTGTAGATAACCCGCCAAAGAGTTTTTCTGCCAGCCTTGTATTAAACGGCCATGGCGGTTAATAAAAGCTTCCAGCTCAGCATATTCCACTGTCAGATTACGATTGCAGTATTTTTTCAGCGCCTGTGTCAATGACTGTTGTTTTTGCGCCAGTTCTTTGCAGATCATCGGAATAGCCTGACATAAAGTTTCAATACAAAACACTTCGCTGGCTGGCAACCTGCTGTTGATTTTATCCTGCAGCAGCTGTTGTAACAGGATTTGGCAGCACTCTTCGGCCAGCTCATAAGTCAGCTGCTGTATATGAGACGACTCCTGATCCCGCAATTTGTATTCCATCACCATACGTTTATGGGCTTTGCTGAGGCTGTCAATTTTAATCACCAGCAGCACAACAACGATAAAAAAAACAATAAATATCAACAAGGTCCACATATACAACTCAGAATATTCGACAACCAATCCGGTCCGAAAACACCACCAAAAAAACGCCATACGTCAGGCACGGCGCCGAGTATACCACTGCGTTGCTACAATCCAACGACGCCTGAGCGAATTTCACTGCAGGCGTGTTGGCGTGATTTATTAGTTTTTTTGCTTACGTTTGATGTAGTTATTAATTTGCTGTTCCAGGATCGGTAGCGGCAGACTGCCGTTTTGCAGCAGGGTGTCATGAAACTCCCGTACATCGAAGTCAGCGCCAAGCGCCCGCTCAGCCTGTTTTCTTAAACGTTTGATGGTAATTTCGCCCAGTTTGTAAGACAGCGCTTGCGCTGGCCAGCTGATATAACGATCAATTTCGGTGGTGACATTATGCAAGGACAGAGCACTGTTGTTGGCCATAAAATCGATCGCCTGCTGTCTGGTCCAGCCCATAGTGTGCATACCTGTGTCCACCACCAGTCGGGCCGCACGCCACATCTCATAAGTCAGCCGGCCAAAGTTACTGTATGGGTCCTGATAAAAACCCACTTCCAGCCCCAGATATTCAGAATATAACCCCCAGCCTTCGCCAAAAGCCGAAGTGTAAAAACTGCGACGATATGAGGGTAAATCAGTTTGTTCGTTCGCCAGCGCGACCTGCAGGTGATGACCAGGCACAGCTTCGTGAAGTGTCAGGGCTTCCAGCTCATACAGCGGACGCCGGTCCAGCGCATAAGTGTTTACCCAATAAAAGCCTGGCTCACCGTCACCGCGGCCACCGGCATAACGGCCAGTGGTGTATTTAGGCGCAATTTCGGCTGGCACTGGCTCCACCCCATAAGGCGTGCGCGGTAATTTTTTAAACAGTTTTGGCAACTGGGCGTCAATTTTTTTCGACAGATAAGCCGCTTCTTTCAGCAGCTGATCCGGGGTTGTCACGTAAAACTGCTTGTCGGTGCGTAAAAACTGAATAAATTCAGCAAAACTGCCGTTAAACCCGGTGTCACTGATCACTTTGGCCATTTCTGCCCTGATCCGCGCCACCTCATTTAGACCAATCTGATGTACCTGTGCCGGTGTCATTTTCAGTGTGGTGTAATGCTCCAGCCGATTCTGATAAAACTCTGCGCCCAGCGGCAACGCGATAGCAGCTATATCGTCGCGTGCGCCTGGTAAATATTGCTGCACAAAAAAGTCATGGTATTGCTGATAAGCGGGGAAAATCTCTTTGTTGATCAGGTTTTTTGCCTGTTGCTGATATTGCTGCCACTCAGCGTCAGTCAAACCCGTCACAGGTTTTTGTAACGGCCTGAAGAATACCGATTGCCCAGCGTCTTTGGTAATAAAAGAGCGGATGCCTTCGGCATAACCATTCAGCACTGCTTTGGGCTGGGTATAACCTTTGGCCAGCCCCTCGCGCATCCACTGCGTTTGCTGTTGCATATATTTGGGCACTGACGCCAGGCGCTGCAGGTAATTCTCAACATCTTTTTTGTTTTTCAGCGCAGCGCCCGCCAGCATAAAAGTCAGATCGCTGTGAAAGCCCGATTCGGCGGTCAGCGGCATATAATGCGCACCGTAACGATACTCATCAACATCGTTTTGCAGCCGGTACACTAAAATCGCGTGGTTGATCTGCTGTTGCTCCGTCAGTCGACTCACATCAACAGCTTTTAATTGAGCCAGCAGCTGTTGTCTTTTTTCATCAGCCAGCGCCAGTGCCTGAGGTGACATATCGGGCAGACTGGTTTCACTGCGCGGACTAATCTCCTGTGCCTGTTGCCAGATTTTATCGGCAAAAGTATTAAAGTCTGTGCTGGCCGCAGGCGGCTGGTTGGCACAGGCGGTTAAAGCGGCTGCGCAGAACAACACCAGTAATTTACGTTTCATAAAAAGATCCCAAAGAGAAGTTGCCAGCTGATTGTATACAATTCTCTACGTGGCGATGAAACCGCCCGCCTGACAAAATTGCCGTTTGAGCCGATTTTATATCAACAAATTGGGCAAAGCCGGAGCAAAAAGCAGCAAACAGCTGATAAATTTGTAAAAAAACCACAATTTTTAAAAAAAATCTTGGCGTATGGCAGCGCTGTCGTTATTTTAAAGATGCGAGAAGCTCAAGATGCGCGCCAACCCTTGCGTTCAACCGGCATTTACGTAACATAAGGGCATTCATTTGCGCTAAGTCTATGCAGTATCCATTGGAGTTTTACTTGGCATGATGTATCAGGATTCAATCGATCAGGCGAGCGAAAAAGCTGCTCTTGCAATGGCTTTTTTGCAGCGGCATCGTTTGGCAGCACACCCGGTAAACTTCACCGTCGCTTACGAATATATCAGTGGCGTTCACGCTGCCTTATGCCAGACCATAGAACAGAAACTCGAAGCCCGCATCCATTTTGATGACTTTGTAATGATTGAGCTGTACAGCAATTACATTGTTACCACCAGCAAAGAAAACGAACAACTGGTCAGCAGAGTAAATCAGATTGTCAGCAAGTTAAGCGGCACCGCTGATCTGGCCAGTGAAACCATCAACGAATATATCGAAGTGCTGGATCAAGGCTTACAGCTGCTGAGCAGCGACAGCCTGGTTGACCCTAAAATCACTATGCAACGTATGATGGATGCGACTGTTGAGCTGCGCAGCAGTCAGGAAAAATTACGTGACCAGCTGCAGCACTCAGCTGAGCAAAGCCAGATTTTACGCACAGAGCTGGAACAGCTGAAAAAAAGCCGTCAGGTAGACGCACTGACCGGTTTGTATAACAGGCTCAGCATGCAGGAACATGTGGATGACTGGCTCACCCAGGACCCACAACGCCGTATTGCCGCTATTGCCGTTGATCTCGACCATTTCCGCCAGTTTAACCACGATTATGGTTTTAATATCGGCGATGTTATCTTGTCGAAAGTGGCGAAAAAAATCAGTGCTTATGTGCAGGAAAGCGGTTTGCCGGTGCGTGCCGGTGGTGAAGAATTTTTAATTCTGCTACCTGATGTGGATTTACGCACCGCCAGCGAAATTGCCGAACAGGTGCGTCGTGGTGTGGAAAAACTGCGTTTTGTATCATCCCGTAGTAAAAAAGCCTTACCTAAAGTGACCATTTCGCTAGGCGTGACGCTGTATCAGTCGGAAGAAAACTGGCATCAGTTTCTGGCCCGCACCAGTCAGGTGTTGATCGTGGCAAAAAGACGCGGTCGCAATCAGGTTGCCACTGAAGCCATGCTGTAAACACCATGGCTGCCGCGCTGCTAAAAGAGCAAATCAACAGCACTTTATTAAACGCCATTGCAGCGCGTTGTCAGCAGTATTATCCAGCCTTTGATACCGCGGCTTTTTTACAAAAGTTCAATGACGATTTTCACACACTTGAACTGAAACAACGCATCAACCACACCGCCACCAGCCTGTATCAGACACTGGATTTGCCATTCGGGAAGGCCTGCGCAGTGCTAAAGCCAGTCAGTAGCCATTTTAGTGGTATTCCTGGTTTTATTTTCCCCGAAATTGTGGCGCAGTTTGGCTTAGAACAACCCGAAGTGGCGCTGGACGCACTGGGCCATTTCACCCGTTTTTCCACCAGCGAATTTGCCATCCGGCCTTTTATCCAACGATATACGGCAAAAACCTTTGCCCAGCTGCTGGCATGGACTGAGGCCGACGACCATCATCTGCGTCGTCTGGCCAGCGAAGGCTGCAGACCACGTTTGCCCTGGGGCACGGCGTTAAAGGCCTTACAACGGGATGCCAGCCCGATTTTGCCCATACTGGAAAAACTCAAAGCCGACCCTTCGGATTATGTACGGCGCAGTGTGGCCAATAACCTGAACGACATCAGTAAAGATCAGCCAGAACTGGTGCTGGCACTCGCCGCCCGATGGCAAGGGAACAATGACAGAACTGACTGGATCATCAAACACGCCTTGCGCACCCTGCTGAAACAGCGTCACAGTCAGGCACTGGCTTTGTTTGGTTATCAAACTCCGGCTCTGCACGCCAGCCTGAGCCTCGACTGCACACAAGTACGGATGGGCCAGCAGCTGCAGTTTCAGGTACAGCTTCAAAGCCAGGCGCCGCTTGGCAAACTACGGCTGGAGTATGCCATCGATTTTACCGGCAAAAACGGTAAGAGCCGGCACAAAGTATTTCAGCTGTTAGAGCGCACAGTGACCGAACCAACACTGCAATTACAACGTAGTTATCGTTTTGTCGACATGACCACACGCAAACATTATCCGGGGCCACATCAGCTACATCTGTTTATCAATGGCCAGCCTTATGCGTCTGCCCCTTTTGAGTTACAACCAGCACAAAGTAGCTAATTTGCAGCATTTACCGCCTTTTGATTGGCGTAGCCGGACGGATCTTTTACACTAGCGCCAGTTTCGAGCTGGCAAAGGCCTTATCATGACAGAGCAGCATCAGGATGCAGCAACAGCTGCAGAGCAAAACACCACCCATTTTGGTTTTAAAACAGTCGCAGCCCAGGAAAAAGTCTCTTTGGTTGCCAACGTCTTTCATTCAGTTGCCGCCAAATATGACGTGATGAATGACCTGATGTCCCTTGGCATCCACCGGCTGTGGAAAAGATTTACCATCGATTGCAGTGGTGTCCGCCCTGGCCACAAAGTGCTGGATTTAGCCGGCGGCACCGGCGATTTAACCGCATTATTCTCCAAAAGAGTCGGCCCGACTGGTCAGGTGATACTTGCTGATATTAACGAGTCGATGCTCAATGTCGGCAAAGACAAACTGCGTGATATGGGGCTGGTCAATAACATCAGTTATGTGCAGGCCAATGCTGAAGCTTTACCATTTGCCGACAATAGCTTTGATATTATCACCATTGCTTTTGGCTTACGGAATGTCACCAATAAAGACGCTGCGCTGCGCTCAATGTTCAGAGTGTTAAAACCGGGCGGCCGTCTGCTGGTGCTGGAATTCTCCAAGCCAACCGAAGCCTGGCTCAGCAAAGTTTATGATCTGTATTCATTTAAACTGTTGCCGGCCATGGGGCAACTGGTGGCCAATGATCGGGAGTCTTATCAGTATCTGGCTGAGTCTATCCGGATGCATCCGGATCAGGACACGTTAAAACAGATGATGGAAGATGCCGGTTTTAGTCAAACCAGCTACCACAATTTAACGGGCGGTATTGTCGCGCTGCACCGCGGTTATAAGTTTTAACAGGGCACTGCAGATGCAAAAAGCCGGTTTGCTGCCGTTTTTTCCGCCGCTGTTGCCACAGTTGCTGCTGAGCATCGCCGAACCCGTACTGAATAAAGTGATCAGTATGGACCCGGATGCGCCGGCGCGACTGCAACAACTGCAAGGCCGGCAACTGGCAGTGGAGCTGACCGATGTTAAATTACGACTGGTGCTGACGGTACAACCAAACGGTGTCTGGCTGAATCAACATCAGGAAAAAGTAGATTGTGCACTGATCACTAACCTGAGCAGCCTGCGCCAGTTAAAAGACCCCAGCCAGCTGACCCGGCTGATCCGCGAAAACGCACTGGATATCGAAGGTGATCTGCAGCAACTGCAACAATTTAATCAGTTTTTTGCCCGCTTAGCGCCTGAATGGGCGGAGCATTTATCCGGTTATATTGGCGACGCCGCAGCCCACAAAGTCTGCCTGATGCTCAAACAAACACAGTTATTATTCAGTGCCAAACTCTCTGAAACAGAGCAGATGCTGACCGAGCTGGCGCAGGATGAATTACAACTCAGCCCACATCCAGCGCAGCTGCAACAGTTTAGTGCCGAAGTCAGCCAGCTTAGTGCCCGCACTGAACAACTGGCGCGTCAGCTTGCGCTTATCAAGGGGAAATAAGTGAGTCTGAGCCGTTTTTACCAGATCAAAAAAACCTTATTGCAATATGGGCTGGATGAACTGATCCCAGCACAGTGGCAGCCCTGGTGGGCCAGAGGCGCCAGACTATCGCTGTTTTGGCTACGCAACCAGCATCCGGACAAAAGTCTGGGTGAACGTCTGCGTTTAGCTTTACAAAGCCTGGGACCGGTTTGGGTGAAGTTTGGCCAGATGTTATCTACCCGCCGCGATTTATTCCCGCCTGAACTCGCCGACGAACTGGCCAAGCTGCAGGATAAAGTGGCGCCATTTGACGGTCAGCAGGCACAACAGCTGATTGAACAAGCGCTTGGCCTTACACACATCAGCCAATTATTCAGTGAGTTTTCGGTCACGCCATTAGCTTCTGCTTCTATTGCCCAAGTGCATGCCGCCCGCTTATTGCAGGCCGATGGTACAGAAGCCGATGTAGTGGTTAAAGTGATCCGCCCTGGTATCGAAGCACAAATTCTGGCTGATCTGGACCTGATGGCCGACATTGCCGGTGCAGTGGCGCGCTTTTTACCGGACGGTAAAAGACTCAGACCCCGTGAAGTAGTTGCGGAATACCGTAAAACCATTCTGGATGAGCTGGATTTACAGCGTGAAGCTGCCAACGCCATTCAGCTGCGCCGCAACTTCACCAACTCAGATTCGTTATATATTCCCTTTGTGTACAGCGATCACTGCCGCCCGAATGTGATGGTGATGGAGCGGATTTACGGCATTCCGGTGTCTGATATTGCCGCTTTGCAGGCGCAAGGCACCGACATGGAGCTGCTGGCTAAACGCGGGGTTGAAGTGTTTTTTACCCAGGTGTTTCGCGACAGTTTTTTCCATGCCGATATGCACCCTGGCAATATTTTTGTATCGCGCGACACACCACACAACCCCAAATATATTGGCATAGACTGCGGTATAGTCGGCACGCTGAATCGTGAAGATAAAAGATACCTGGCGGAAAATTTTGTGGCCTTTTTTAACCGAGACTACCGCAAAGTCGCTGAACTGCACGTGGACTCAGGCTGGGTGCCTTATGACACCAGCATTGAAGAGTTTGAAAGTGCCATCCGCACTGTGTGTGAACCTATTTTCCAGAAACCACTGGCCGATATTTCTTTTGGCCAGGTGCTGATGAACCTGTTTAACACAGCACGGCGTTTTAATATGCAGGTACAGCCACAGCTGGTGTTACTGCAAAAAACTCTGCTTTATATTGAAGGTTTAGGCCGGCAGTTATATCCGCAACTGGATTTATGGAAAACCGCTAAACCCTTTTTAGAAAACTGGGTAAAAGAGCAGATAGGCCCAAGAGCCATGTTCAGGCAAATTAAAGAAAACCTGCCGTTCTGGGCGGAAAAGCTGCCGGAAATGCCCAATTTATTGCATGGTTATTTGCAGCAACAACCTAAAGCACAGCAGGCTCTGCTGCAGCAAATGCAACAACTACAACAACGTCAGCTGCAGCAGAGCCAGGCACTAAAACTGGCGGTATTGGCCAGTGGCGCTGCTGTCAGTGCGGCAGTATTGCTTGCCATTGGCTGGCCTGTGCTTGCTACAGCTTTAGCTGTTGGCGCTATGTTTTTTGCGGCAAAAGCGGTATTGTCATAATTCTTTCTTACAATACAGCGGACAACTGCCGGACGCTATAAGCACAGAGTCTGGTTTCTGACAAAACAACTGATAATACAAGGGTCTTCTATATGGGTTTTGGTGGTATTAGTATTTGGCAACTGCTGATTATTCTGGTGATTATTGTGCTGTTATTCGGCACCAAAAGACTGCGCAATATCGGCACTGATTTAGGTTCAGCAATTCGTGGTTTTCGCAGCTCATTAAAAGAAAACGACACCGAAAATACAACGGAAACAGACGCCACTTTTCCTGAAGTACGTAAAGAAGTGAGCAACAACCAGACTACCGCTGCACCTGCGGCACAAGCGACGCCTGTTGCCCCTGCAACAACCACAGCGACACCTGCGCAGCCGGCGCAACCTGTCGTGAATAACAACAGTGGCACAGAAAAACACTAATGAGCTTCTGGGAACTGGTGTTATGTGGTGTAGTGGCGCTGATAGTGCTGGGGCCTGAGCGGTTACCCGGTGCTATCCGCAGTGTCAGCCAGTTTATCAATGGCGTGCGCCAATTTGGTCAGCAAATGAAAGCAGAGCTTGGTGACGAGCTTAGAGCGCATGAACTGCATCAAAAACTCAAAGAAGCGGAAGAAAAAGGCCTGTTAAACCTGACACCGGCCGAGCTGACCGCACTGGCCGAGCTGCGTCAGGCAGCCGCCGATGTGACCAACCCTTACGCCGGTACACAAACCGGCACCACAGCCCCAGCCACTGAATCCACAGCGGAACAAACTGCAGTCACAACTGAACATAATGAACAAAAAAACGACAAGCCCGCACAACCCTAACAGCCTGATGGGCCATTTGATTGAACTGCGCAACCGCTTGCTGAAAAGTATCGCTGCAGTGGTGCTGATATTTCTGTCGCTGGCTTATTTTGCCAATGATATTTACCACTTGCTCAGTTTGCCATTGATGAAAGTACTGCCACAAGGCACCAGCATGATAGCCACTGATGTGGCCGCGCCTTTTTTTGCACCTTTTAAACTGACTTTTATTGTGGCCTGTATTCTGGCTGTGCCTTATATCCTGTTTCAAATCTGGCGTTTTATTGCGCCTGCTTTGTACAGCAGAGAAAAACACCTGATAGCGCCACTGATTGCCTCCAGCACTATTTTGTTTTATGCCGGCATCGCTTTTGCGTATTTCCTGGTATTTCCGCTTATTTTTGGCTTTTTTACCAGCGTGGCACCAGAAGGCGTCACCATAGCCACCGACATCAGCAGTTATCTGGATTTTGTGTTAAAGCTGTTTTTTGCTTTTGGCCTCAGCTTTGAAATCCCGGTGGCCATTTTGCTGTTGATCTGGACAGGTGCCATGAGCCGGCAGGACTTGATTGAAAAACGGCCTTATTTTATTGTCGTAGCCTTTATTATCGCGATGTTTCTGACACCGCCTGATGTGTTGTCACAAACCTTATTGGCTGTGCCTATGTGCCTGCTGTATGAATTGGGCATCTGGATGGGGCGTTTTTACCAGCCTAAAGCTGACACCACAGAAACTGACGAAGAAGCGGAACCACCGCATCAATAACTCAAGGATTTTTATGAAGTTAAAACTAAGCGTTTTGCTGTTTTGCCTGATGTCATCCGGTGCCCACAGTGCCGATTTAGCCAGTCAGTTGGCAGCCTGCCAAAAACTCAGTAACGAAAACCAGCGTCTGGCCTGTTTTGACCGCATCAGTAAAGCCACAATGCCTGTGGCTGCACCAGTGTCGTTGCCGCCACCAGCCGAAGCTCAAACTGCGGTATCAGCACCTGCTCCTGTAGCAGCACCAGCACCAGCAGCTTCGCCGGTGGCAGTGGAAAAAACCACTCCTGCTGCTGCAGCACCAGAAGAATTTGGCGCTGAACAGTTAAAAAAACCAGAACCTGTTGAAGCTGCCGAACTGCGCAGTGAAGTGGTCAAAATTGAAAAAGATGCCCGCAAGAGAATGGTGTTACATCTGGCCAATGGCCAACAGTGGTTGCAATTGGAAGTGGAATATTTTTACGTCAAGCCAGGTGACACCGCCATTATCCGCCGCGCCGCATTAAGTTCATTTTTATTGGGAACCGATCGGGTGTCAAAAACCATCCGGGTTCGTCGTGTTAAATAACCAGTACAGCTGGTTTGATGCCGGCGTAAATTTATTTAGCGCCCAATATGACACTGACCGGGCGCAGGTGATGCAAAATGCCAGCGCTGCCGGTGTAGGCACCATGCTGCTGATTAGCAGCGATTTGGCCGAAACGGCCGATAATCTGAGCTGGTGCCAAAACTATGACAACTGCCTGACCACAGCAGGTGTACATCCCCATCAGGCAAGCGCTGTTGCTGCAGACTGGCAAACACAACTTGAGCAGCTGCTTAGGCTGGAGAAGGTCGTGGCCGTGGGAGAATGTGGCCTCGATTTTAACCGGATGTTCTCGCCACAGGCGCAGCAAATTCAGGTGTTTGAAGCCCAGCTCCATCTTGCCAAAAGTACAGACAAGGCGGTGTATCTGCATGAAAGAGACGCTTTTGATACCCAAATCAGTTTGCTGAAACAACATCAAATCAGTCGTGGCATCGCCCATTGTTTTACCGGCGATTTCACACAACTAAAAGCTTATCTGGATTTAGGTTTATATATTGGCATTACCGGCTGGCTTTGTGATGAACGCCGCGGTCAACTGCTGCAACAAGCCATGACTTATCTGCCGGCCGACCGGCTTATTTTAGAAACAGACGCACCATATTTGCTGCCGCGTAATCTGGACAATAAACCCAAATCTCGGCGCAATGAACCGGCATTTATCAGCGCCATTGCAGCTCAGTTATCCAGCCTGACCGGCTGGTCTGTTGCCGATATCGCCAAACACAGTGAATACAATGCCCGCCAGTTATTTCAACGGGAGCAAAGCCGATGACGATGCCGGATTTTGCGCTGTTATTACAGCCGCTGCAGCTTTACCCCTGGCACTTTGTGGTGTTAACCCTGTTAGCGGCTTTGTTTGGCGCCGCTTTGTTTGCGCTGCTGGTGTATCGCCGGCAACTGAAATGGCAACAGGAAACTGCCGAACAGTTGGAAGAGAATATTCAGACCCGCACCTTCGAGTTGCAGGTGGCGTTAAATGAGCTGGCCGACAAAAACCGTATTCTGGAAGAACAAAATACCCAGGACGCCCTGACCGGCGTGCGTAACAGAGCTTATTTTGACAAAAAAATTCAGGCTGAACTCAAACGCAGCCGTCGTGAACAAAGGCCGTTGGCGCTGGTGATGCTCGACATCGACCATTTTAAACAAATTAATGATAACCACGGCCATTTGGCCGGTGATGCCGTGATCAGGGGTGTGGCAGAAAAAATTGCCCAGTTACTCAAACGCAGCAGCGACCACGTCTGCCGTTATGGCGGGGAAGAATTTGCGCTGATTTTGCCCAACACTGACGCTAACGGTGTTGTTGAACTGGCCGAACAAATCCGGCTCAGTATTGCTGCCAGCCCTTTTGATACCGAAATTGGCCCATTGCCGGTGCAAATCAGCGCCGGTTGTTATGCTGCAGTGGCAGCACCTGACATGGTCAGTACAGATTTTATTCACGCAGCTGATCAGGCGCTTTATCAGGCAAAAACGGCCGGCCGCAACCAGGTGATCCTGGCGGCAGCTTCCGACGCTGCTACGCCTGTTGCTGCTTCAGAAGGAAACACCGATGAACTCGTCCAGTAGTTATTTCCCCGCCAGCCGCCTGCGCCGGATGCGCCAGCATGACTTCAGCCGCCGCTTGATGGCTGAACATCAACTGACGGTGAACGACCTGATTTACCCTATGTTTATTATTGAAGGCGACAACAAACGCGAAACTATCGCTTCGATGCCGGGCATTGAACGCCTGACGCTGGATTTATTGCTGGAAGAAGCCAAAGAGCTGGTGGCGCTTGGTATTCCGGCGATAGCGCTGTTTCCGGTTACACCACTGGATAAAAAGTCATTAATGGCCGAAGAAGCCTACAACCCGGATGCTCTGGCACAACGTGCTGTGCGTTTGTTAAAACAGCATGTCCCTGAACTTGGTATTATTACCGATGTGGCGCTGGATCCTTTTACCACCCACGGTCAGGACGGCATTATTGATGAAAGTGGTTATGTGCTGAATGACGTCACCACCGACATTCTGGTAAAACAGGCGCTGTCCCATGCACAAGCCGGCGCCGACATTGTTGCCCCTTCAGATATGATGGATGGCCGTATTGGCGCTATCCGCGAAGCTTTGGAAGCCGAAGGTTTTCATAACACCCGCATTCTGGCTTATTCCGCTAAATATGCTTCAGCCTATTACGGCCCGTTCCGCGATGCGGTAGGCTCTGCCGGCAATTTAAAAGGCGGCAATAAAAAGTCGTACCAGATGGACCCGGCCAACAGCAACGAAGCGCTGCGCGAAGTGGCTTTGGATCTGGAAGAAGGCGCTGATATGGTGATGGTTAAACCTGGCATGCCCTATTTAGACATAGTGCGCCGGGTCAAAGACGAGTTTGGTGTACCGACATTTGCTTATCAGGTCAGTGGTGAATATGCCATGCATATGGCGGCTATTCAAAATGGCTGGCTGGCCGAAGAAGCAGTAGTGATGGAGTCTTTATTGGCCTTTAAAAGAGCAGGCGCCGACGGCATTCTGACTTATTTTGCCAAAAAAGCGGCTATCTGGTTAAAAGGCTAACACGGCTGCCACCAAATCGTCCTGACCCAAAAAAAGCGCCTGAAGGCGCTTTTTTATTTCAGCTGCAACAACCAGCCGGCCTGTTGCTGATACGCCACTTCCTGCTCCAGCTCAGCGCGCATCAGTGGATGCTGCTCCAACCAGCCGCCAGGCAAAGTTAAAGTCAGACTTTCCGCCTGGGCGCTGATTTGCACTTCCGGCAGCACTTCATGGCGGCGACGCATCGACAACACCACAGCTAAGCGCAGTAACCGGGTTAAACGCACAGCCAGCAACACTGAAGTCATGGTCTGACGGGCAATAATGTCGCGGTTAATATCAGCCCTGTGGTTATACACCAGCGCCATCAACAGCTGTTGTTGCGCCCGGGTAAACCCAGGTAATTCGGTATGGCTGATAATATAAGCACCGTGATGATGATGGTTTTTGTATTCGATAAGCAGGCCAAGCTCGTGCAATAGAGCGCCCGACCTTAGCATACTCAGGCCTTCAAATTTACTCAGTTGCCACTGCGCCTGTAACTGCAATGCCAGCTGCAACGCCATATCGGCTACTCTGTTGGCGTGTTGCTCGTCAATATAATAACGCACCATTAAACTGGCGATGGTTCTGTTGCGCACATCACTGTGTTGCAGCTGGGGCAACATGCTGTACAACACCCCTTCGCGCAGCGCGCCCCCCGACAGAGTCATACCGGGAATATGCAGTTTGCGGAATAAGGCGATTAAAATGGCAAGGCCGGACGGAAAAACCTGTTTGCGCTCCTGCGCCAGTCCAACCAGGGTTAAATGCTCCAGCTGACCACAGACCAGCGCCTGCTGCATAATACTTTCCAGCCTGGCCAGCGTAATGACTTCATCCTGCCCCTGCGCCACCAGAATTTCCTGCATCGCCTGCACTGTGCCTGAAGCGCCCACCGAAATTTGCCAGCCTGCTGCCAAAAAGGAAGTCGCTATGCTGTCGAGCTCCTGCTCTGCCGAGGCAATAGCGGCATTAAAATTATCTTCGGTGAGCAGGCCGTCGGTAAAATATCTGTCCAGATAAGTCACACAGCCCATATTCAGGCTGGCAAGCAATAAAGGGGAAAAACCGCTGCCGATCACCATCTCAGTAGAAGCGCCGCCAATATCAATGACTAACCTGTTGGCTTCACAGCTGGAGGTATGGGCAACTCCCAGATAAATCAGCCGGGCTTCTTCTTCACCGCTGATAATTTCAATATGATGACCGAGGATTTTTTCCGCTTCATTGAGGAACGTTTTGACATTACGCGCCAGGCGCAATGTGGCTGTGCCAACAATACGGATATTTTGCGATGGAATGTCCTGCAACCGCTCGGCAAAAAGTGCCAGGCACTCCCAGCCGCGGGTCATGGCTTTTTTACTGAGCACCAGGCTGTCATTCAGACCAGCGGCAAGCCGGACTTTTCGTTTCACCCGGCCTATCACCTGCACACTGCCGCCAACCACTTTCACCATCAACATGTGAAAGCTGTTGGAGCCAAGGTCAATCACAGCATAAATATCTTCATGCTGTGATTGTTCCGGTGTGCTGATGCCCGGCTTAACGTGGTCTGGCGCGCTGCGGTCTTGGTCCATTCGGATGAGGTCGTCCTGCACTGCGGGCCTGGCCCGGACGGCGGCGTACACGCGCCTTCGGCTGGGTTAAATCCGTTAATAAAGCGGAAGGGTCGTATTGACTGACCGGAATTGGATGTTTGATATAGTCTTCAATAGCGGTCAGGTTCAGCGCATAACGCTCACAGGCAAAACTGATAGCTTTGCCGCTTTCACCGGCACGGCCGGTGCGGCCAATACGGTGTACATAGTCTTCACAGTCATCCGGCAGGTCAAAGTTAAATACATGACTCACTTTTGGAATGTGTAAACCACGGGCTGCAACGTCTGTCGCCACCAGAATATCCAGTTTGCCACTGGTAAAATCGTCGAGGATTTTTAAGCGTTTTTTCTGCACTACGTCACCGGTGAGCATGCCAACACGATGGCCGTCGGCTTCCAGCCAGGCAAAAATGTCTTCACACCAGTGTTTGGTATTGGCAAAAACAATGGCTTTATCCGGCCATTCTTCTTCCATCAGCGTCAGCAATAACTTCATTTTATGTTCGTTAGACGGATAAAACAGTTCTTCGCTGATGCGGCTGCCGGTCATTTGCTCAGGCGCAATATGGATATGTTCCGGCTGATTCATTTGTTCAAATGCCAGCTCCTGTACCTTGTACGACAAAGTGGCAGAGAACAGTAAACTTAAACGTTCGGTGGCAGGCGGCATCCGGTTAAACATATAACGAATGTCTTTGATAAAGCCTAAATCGAACATACGATCGGCTTCATCCAGCACCACCACCTGAATTTGTTTCAGGTCGTACAGGCCTTGTTTCATGTAGTCGATCAAGCGGCCTGTGGTACCAATTAAAATATCAGCACCTTTTTCCAATAACTGGCGTTGAGAATCGTAACCTTCGCCCCCATAAATCAGAGCAAGCTTTAAACCGGCATGTTTTGCCAGTTCAACAGCGTCCTGATGGATCTGAACTGCCAGTTCCCGCGTAGGAGCCATAATGATGGCACGCGGCTGGCCTGAACCTTTAGGTTCATGGGTCAGCAGATAATGGAAAGTTGCCGTCAGAAAGGCCAGGGTTTTCCCTGTGCCGGTCTGGGCTTGTCCGGCAATGTCTTTACCGGCCAGTGCCAGTGGCAAACACTGTGACTGGATCGGTGTGCAATGAGTGTAACCTTGCGCATGAAGTGCGGCAAGGACCTGAGGTGCCAATGCAAAATCGGCGAATTTATGCTGAGTGAGGTGTGTTTTATTCATACCGGGTTAGCATAACCGTTACGCTTGCAATAAGGAACAGTCAGGATAAAATTGATGCCAGTTTTTTCACGGGTCGGTTCATCCGCAAAGCAGCGCCAGTACAACAGCGCAGCCCCCTTGCCGGTGGTTCCAACCCAAAACGCTGAATAACGCAGTAACCCTGCCCAGCCCTATCGGAGAATATAATGAGCGAACATATTTTACAGGTTTCTGATGACAGCTTTGAAGCTGACGTTTTAAAAGCTGCCAGCCCTGTGTTGGTGGATTTCTGGGCAGAATGGTGTGGTCCATGCAAAATGATCGCCCCAATCCTGGATGACGTGGCCAAAGAATATGCCGGCAAAGTGACAGTAGCCAAAGTAAACATCGACCACAACCCGGGCACACCACCAAAATTTGGTATCCGTGGTATTCCAACTTTACTGTTATTTAAAAACGGCCAGGTTGCCGCCACTAAAGTTGGCGCCCTGTCAAAAACTCAGTTAAAAGAGTTTCTGGACAGCAACATCTGAGCTTGATCCGCACAGAGAAAATCAGGCGTATATTTGTACGCCTTTTTTTATGGCGCCGCTGGACGGCCAAAACTTATCCTGCTATGGTGTAGCTCAGCAACTTCTCTAATAACCCGCTTGTTCGTTGACTAATTCATTTCCAAACCTAAATTGCTCAGCGAAAAGCTATCTTTCTGTTTTGATACACAAGAACCCATCAATATGCATTTAACCGAACTGAAGCTGAAGCCGATTAACGAGCTGGTTGATCTGGCTGAGTCCATGGGCCTGGAAAACATGGCCCGTCTGCGCAAGCAAGATATTATTTTCGCCATCTTAAAATCACATGCGAAAAACGGTGAAGAGATTTACGGCGACGGTGTGGTCGAAATTTTGGCCGATGGCTTTGGCTTTTTGCGCTCATCTGACAGTTCTTATTTAGCAGGCCCGGATGACATTTATGTGTCGCCAAGCCAAATCCGCCGCTTTAACCTGCGCACCGGCGACAGTATTTCTGGCCTTATTCGTCCGCCAAAAGAAGGTGAGCGTTATTTTGCGCTGCTCAAAGTAAACGAAGTGAACTTCGGTCGCCCTGAGCAAGCCCGTAACAAAATTCTGTTTGAAAACTTAACCCCTTTGCATGCCAATTCACGGCTGCGGATGGAACGTGGCAATGGCAGTAAAGAAGACATCACGGCGCGAGTGCTGGATTTAGCTTCGCCTATCGGCCGTGGTCAGCGTGGTTTGATTGTGGCACCACCAAAAGCAGGTAAAACCATACTGCTGCAGAATATTGCCCAGTCTATTGCCTCAAATTACCCTGAATGTGTGTTGATGGTGCTGCTGATTGACGAGCGTCCGGAAGAAGTGACCGAGATGCAGCGCATGGTTAAAGGTGAAGTGGTTGCTTCAACCTTCGACGAGCCAGCCAGCCGCCACGTCCAGGTTGCCGAAATGGTGATTGAAAAGGCCAAACGTCTGGTTGAACACAAAAAAGATGTGATCATCCTGCTCGACTCTATCACCCGTTTAGCCCGTGCTTATAACACTGTGATCCCAAGTTCAGGCAAAGTACTGACCGGTGGTGTGGACGCCAACGCGCTGCACAAACCAAAACGCTTTTTTGGTGCCGCCCGTAATGTGGAAGAAGGTGGCAGCTTAACCATTATCGCCACTGCGCTGGTGGACACTGGTTCGAAGATGGACGAAGTGATTTACGAAGAATTTAAAGGTACAGGTAATATGGAACTGCACCTGTCGCGTAAAATTGCTGAACGCCGGGTGTTCCCTGCCATCGACTTTAACCGCTCTGGTACCCGTCGCGAAGAATTGCTGGCGTCGCAGGAAGAGCTGCAGAAAATGTGGATCTTACGCAAAATCCTCAATCCAATGGACGAAACCGATTGTATGGAATTTTTGATCGACAAGCTGTCGATGACCAAAACCAACGATGAGTTTTTTGAGTCCATGAAACGGCAAAAAAACAGCTAAGTTGAAGCCGGCCTTGTGGCCGGCTTTTTTTTGCTTCTTTTCCGCCAGCCCCTGTGTTTCTGACCGGCATTTGCAGCCGGTGTTTTGATCCCTGGCGGCAAATCGGCAAAGGCCGTGGGCCCGGCCAGATGTGCCCGCACAGAATTTATATTTATCAGGGTAATTCACCATGGCACTTGCACGTATTGTCATTATTGGCGGCGGCGCCGGCGGTTTAGAGCTGGCCACCCGTCTTGGAAATAAACTCGGCCGCAAAGGCAAAGCTGCTGTCACGCTGGTTGACCGCAACGCCACCCATATCTGGAAACCGCTGCTGCATGAAGTAGCCACCGGAACTCTGGATGTGGATATCGATCAGGTCACCTACCGCGCTCATGCCGCCGCCCATGGCTTTGATTTTCAGCTTGGCACCATGACAGGGCTGGATCGCGAGCAACGTCAGGTGATTCTGGCACCACTGTATGATGAAAATGGTGAAGAAATTTTGTCGGAGCGCCGGTTAAGTTACGACTATCTGGTGCTGGCGCTTGGCAGTGTGTCGAATCATTTTGGTACCCCTGGTGTGGTGGAAAACTGTATTTTCCTCGACAGCCCGGCGCAGGCCAAAAGGTTCCACCGCCGTTTGCTGGAAGCTTATTTAAAACTGAACTCACCAGGCCACCCCAAAGACAACCTGAATATTGCCATAGTAGGTGCCGGTGCTACCGGCGTGGAACTGGCCGCCGAGCTGCATCATGCCGCTGCTGAGCTGAACTTATACGGTTTTAGCGATATGAAACGCGACCGGTTAAAAATTAGTGTGATAGAAGCAGGCCCGCGTATTTTACCTGCGCTGCCGGAGCGTATTGCCGCTGCCGCCCATAAAGAGCTGGTGAAACTGGGCGTCAATGTAAGGGTGGCGACCAAAGTCACAGCAGCAGATGAACATGGATTACAGCTGGGTGATGAACATCTGGACAGTGAATTAATGGTCTGGGCGGCTGGTATTAAAGCGCCTGATTTTCTTAAAGATTTGGCTGGTCTGGAAAACAATCGCATCAATCAGCTGCTGGTGTTACCCACTTTACAAACCACCCGCGATTCGCAGATTTATGTGATTGGTGATTGTGCCGGTTGCCCGCTGCCTGACAATAAATGGGTGCCACCACGGGCTCAGTCAGCGCATCAGATGGCTGAGCTGGTGGCCAAAAACCTGATTGCCGCTGTCAGTGGTAAACCGCAGCAGCAATATCATTACCGGGATCACGGTTCGCTCATCTCGCTGAGTCGTTTTGGCACTGTTGGCAGCCTGATGGGCAATCTGGTTGGCGGCGCTATGATGATTGAAGGTCGGATTGCGCGGATGGCATATATTTCGTTATACCGCATGCATCAGGTGGCTTTACATGGCTGGTGGCGCACTCTGATGATTTCGGTGATAGGCCGTATTAATAAAATTATCCGGCCAAGGCTAAAGCTGCACTAACAACACTCACAGCACATCCCCACCATAGACAACAAAGGCAGCTGTACATCAGCTGCCTTTTTTACTGCCACACAAATTCACAACAGCCGCATCTTAACGCCGGCGTGAAATGGCCGGCTCATCAAAATAATCAAACTGACCGTCAGCCAGGGCCGTTTTACGTTGCTGCTGGTAATCCAGCCTTTCGCTCAGCGCATACCCAAAAACTTCCAGGTGTGCCTCGGCCATTAGCTGCTGCAACTCGGTTTTATCGGTAAGCCCCAGCAGCTCACCGGCATATAAAAAACCTTCAGCCCGGTGTTTTTCCACTGTTACTGTGTCTCTGGCTTTGCTTTTTTGAAAAATCAGCAAAAACTGCTGTTTGGCCTGCTGCAAAAATAAACCTTTATCCATCAGTGTTCTCCGCTTTTTACCGCTGCGGCATTATTGCTTTTGTTGCTGCTAAACAGGCTCTTAACGTCATCCAGAATCACATACAAGGCCGGGATCAGCAGTAAAGTAATCATAGTGGCAAACAAAATACCAAAGGCCAGCGACACTGCCATCGGCACCACCACTTTGGCCTGCAGACTGCGCTCCAGCACAATAGGTGCCAGGCCAACAAAGGTAGTCAGCGAGGTCAGTAAAATAGCCCTGAACCTCTGAGTACCCGCATCCACCACGGCTTTGGTAAGGGCTACACCTTCAGCTCTGGCTCTGTTGACAAAATCAACCATGATCAGACTGTCATTCACCACGACGCCGGCCAGCGCAACCAGACCAAACACCGACATAATGCTCATGCTAAGCCCAAGCACCAGATGCCCCAGCACAGCACCCACCAATCCAAATGGGATCACACTCATAATAATCAGCGGCTGACTATAAGATTTCAGCGGGATGGCCATTAAACCGTAAATACAAAACAGCGCAAACACTGCACCTTTGAGCAGTTCAACCATTGCATCTGCTTCATCCTGCGTATTGCCTTCCAGCTCAGAAGTCACACCCGGATATTTTTCACTGATTTGCTTGAGTGTGCTTTCACGGATTTCTTTGACCACTTTTGACGGTTCAATCAGGCTTTTGTCGGCCGCAGCATTCACCGACACAGCTCTCATCCCATTCACCCTGTTAATTGCACTGTAGCTAGGTTGCAGCCTGTAAGTTGCCACCTGTGAAAATGGCACCACGCCACCACTGGCGGTGCGGATCCGCATATTTTCCAGGTTGCCAATCGATGAGCGCTCATCTCGCGGATAACGCACCATCACTTTAATTTCTTCACCGTCACGCTGCACACGTTGAGCTTCAGCACCATAAAAACCATAACGCACCTGCTGCGCCAGATTCTGCAGACTGATACCAAGCGCATCGGCCTCGGGTTTAAGCTGCAACACAATTTCGTCATTGCCACCAAGCAGGTTATCTTCAATGTCAAAAACACCGTTGTAGCCGGCCAGCGCAGTTTTTAATTCGCGGGTAGCTGCCTGTAACTGATCTAAGTCGTTGCCGCGTAACTGAAAAGAAATATCAGCGCCGGCACCACCGCCCATGGAATTGGCATTAATTTTAAAAGACTTCAGACCCGGGATTTCCGGTACTTCTTCGCGCCAGCGCTTGGCGATTTCAAAACCGTCAATTTCACGACCTTCACTTTTTTCCAGTTCCACCACAATTTGACCTGCAGTATCAGAGTTCAGGAACATCAGCCGGTGCTTTACCACGTCTTCACCTTCCTGCTGCCGCATTTTATCGTTAGCACGGATCAGCGCCTGTTCAATCTGTTGCATTGCCAGCACTGTGGCTTTATTGGATGCACCTTCTTCCATCTTCACATTGGCCTGGATAAAGTCGCTTGGCAGTTCAGGGAAAAACACCCAACGCACAAATCCACCAGACATCAGGCCGCCCATCAGGATCAGCATGGCAACAAAACTACTCATAGTGACATAACGATGGCGGATACAAATTTCGATAAAGGGCCGGTATTTCTGTTCAATATAATTTTCCAGCCAGCCTGAAACAGCTTCACGCACCTTTTTTAGGCCATTGCTGCCGGAACGTCCTAGCCGATAAAAAAAGCCGGTCCGGGCCGGATCCCAGGGTTTGGTGTCCATTTTGACCAAATGGGCCGGTAAAATCAGTTTGGATTCGACAATAGACAACAACAAACACAACACCACCACCCAGGCAATAGAACCCCAGATAGCAGACATAGTGCCGCCCACCATCAACATAGGCGCAAAAGCAGCCACTGTGGTCAGCACACCAAAGGTGGCTGGCATCGCTACTTTTTCGGCACCGCGGATCACGGCTTCGGTACTTTTGCCATATTTTTCGATCTCACTGTACGCACTTTCGCCGATAATAATGGCGTCATCTACCACTATGCCCAGCACCAGAATAAAACCGAATAAACTAATCATATTGATAGACACGCCAAACCAGGGCAATGGCAACAGGGCAAGTGCGCCGAGGAAACACACCGGAATGCCCACCATGACCCAAAAGGCGATGCGAAACTCCAGAAACAGCGTCAGCGCCAGTAACACCAATAAAGCGCCCATCAGCATATTGTCTGTCATTAAATCCAACCGGCCCTGCAGGTAATAACTGGCGTCACCCCAGGTCGCCAGTGTTACGCTGGCGGGCAATTGTTGTTTTTTCTCTGCAACATAGGCTTTGACGGTTTCGGCAATTTTTAGGGTGTTGTCATCACCTACAGCGTCAATTTTTATCGACACCGAGTTTTTGCCATCAAAAGTGGCCAGCCGCTCCCGCTCAATAAAACCGTCGGTAACTACAGCAATATCACCCAGCAATAACTTACTACCGTCAGCAAACTTCAGCAGCACTATGCTGGCAAAGTCGGCAAAGTCGTAAGCCTGACCTTTGGTACGCAATAAGATATTGCCGCTTTCAGAACGGATAGAACCACCAGGTAAATCCACTGAGCTGCCACGGATAGCACTGACCACCTGTTCAAAGGTCAGGCCGTACTCTTTGAGTTTGTGTTCAGACAACTCAATGGCAATTTCATAAGGACGGGCAGCAACCACTTCCACTTTGCTGACGCCGGGTTTTGCTTTGAGCTCATCACGGATATCTTTGGCCAGCTCTTTGAGGCTATGCTCGGGTAAATCACCGTACAAAGACACCCACATCACATTGCTCTGAAAACGTACCCGGTACACCACAGGTTTTTCCGTTTGTTCAGGCAAAGACGAAATGGAATTGACCTGGGTTTTAATTTCCTCCATCACTTCACTGATGTCATAGCCGTTGGCAATTTCCGCCTGCACTGTGGCTAAACCCTCAACAGCGTTAGAACGGATCCTTTTAATACCGTTGACACCACGCAGGCTTTCTTCAATTTTATCAATAACACCACTTTCCACTTCCTGTGGCGCCGCCCCCAGGTACGGCACCCGGATATTCACCTGTTCCAGCTGGATTTCCGGAAAAACCTGTTTTTTGATGGTTAACACTGAGGCCAAGCCGGCCAGTAACAACACCACCATCAGCAGATTGGCTGCCACACTATTGCGGGCAAACCAGCTTAAGATACTCTGATTACCGGTCATGACTGATCTCCGCCCTTCGCCACAGTGTCCGCAGTTTCTTTGTCGGATTTTTTAGCTGTAGCTTTGCTGTTGTCTGTACTTAACCGCACCTGCAAGCCGGGCAACGGGTTGGTGACAGGTGAAACCAGAATTTGATCACCTGGCGAAAAACCCGCTGCAATATAAGCTTGCTGCTCGTCAGCTCTGTCCAGCTCCATGGTTCGCAGCTGTAGTTTCTGCTCAGCGTCCACCACCAGCAACTGATTGGCTGGCCTTAATAAATGCCGCGGTACTACGACAACCTGTTGCGCCTGACGGCCGGCAATACTGGCTTTGACAAAACGACCAAAGCGCAGCGGTTCAGCATTTGGCACCCCCAGCTGATAAGGATTTTTCACTTCAGCCACGGCATGGATCACCCTGCTGCGCTCATCCAGCACGCCTTCGGTACGCACCAGTGCAGCCTGCCATGTCAGCGTTTTACCAGCCACTTGCGCACTCAGTTGTACCGCAGGCGCCGGATTGCCCGGTTTTAAATCGATATAAGCCAGGTCATGATCCGTCAGTGGCAACCGGACTTCGGCCACATCAGTGCCATAAATCATACCTATGCTGCTGCCGCGGCTGACAAACTGGCCTAAATCCACACTGCGGTTTTTCACCATGCCGGCATAAGGGGCGCGGATTTCTGTGCGGCTTAAATCACGTTTGGCTCTGTCAAGATCGGCTTCAGCTGAACGTACTTTGGCCAGAGCACTGGCCAGCTGCGGCCGGCGTAAACCTAATGCCGGCGCCTGTCCAGCTTTAAAAGAGCGCCAGTCTTCTTCTGCCACCCGCACTCTGGCTTTTTCTTCTTCCAGTGCCGCCTCAGCTGTTGCCAGCGCCGCTTCGGCCGCTTTCACTGCGGTCAGGTAGTCACTGCGTTCCAGTTGTACCAGCAAATCACCCTGCTGAAAAAAACCACCTTCCACAAAATTGTCGGCAAGCTGCACCACCCGGCCATTTACTTCAGATACCAGGCTGGTTTCCAGCTTTGGGATCACCGCCCCTTGCGACTCAATCAGATAATTTAAATCCTGCGGCTGCACTTGTTGCACTTCCACCAATAGCGCTTGCTTGGTTTCGGCCTTTTTTTCCGGCGGTTTACGCATTGCCGCCAAACCTGCAGCAATCAAGGCTGCAGACAGCAAAATGACAGTGGGAACGGCAATTTTTTTGAATGTGGCGGCCATATTAAATTTCCATCTCATCAATGCCGAAGCCCAAGAGCTGCGGACATACCAGAAGTTAAAGTATTGATTATTGCCAGACTAACAGGTCTGGCGTTTTGTGACAGCAATTGCAGTAGCAACAAAATGTTACTGAAAGTTACAACCAAGCCTGGTACGCAGCAACCCCATAGTTAACGTTTGGCAGCCTCTGTGGGATCAGGGGAAAGATTGCGCTGGAACAATGTTTTGGTCATATAGCAAGACTAGAATGGCGCCGTCGAAAAATGCATCTACAAGGAAATTCTGATGGCTATCAGCACCCAACACAAAGTGTACATTCCGGATACCGCCAAAGATAACCAGTATATTTTGGCCGAGCTGCAACTGAGCGAGGGATTTTTTGCCAGCTACGCCGACACCTACAGCTGTTATCAGCAGCTGAGCCAGCAGTTTTTCCAGCTTTGTGAGCTAGCAGGCTTAAAAAACGTACATTTTATTGCCAACGATAAACTGCCGGTGGTGCGTTTTCACACTGAGGCTTTTAGTTTTCAAACCGCCGACCAGATGTTGTTTTTTTATAACCCGGCCTATCACGAAGCGCAGCACAGTCACTTTGACCCCAACTACCGAGCCCGCAAAATCAGTTTGTTATGCCTGGCGACAGGCAGCGAAATCCGCAATCAGGCGGCCGCCTTTCACCGTACAGTCAAAGCAGTGTTGCAGGAGTTTAAAGCCCGGTTACCTGTAGCTGTACCGCTGAAAATCCGCGACCACCAGCATTTATCTTATGATTTATTTGCCCGCGCTAAAGGCTGTGACAGCAGCTTTGGCTACAAATTACGTTCTATTTCAAATCGTTATATGGCACGTGATGTAGAAATTCCAGCTATTCATCAGGCCATGACTTATGCCGCCGCCACTGTGCCACTAAGCCGCAAACTGGCGCAGCAACTACAGCACAACAGCAGCGCACCTTTTACTGAACTGTACCAGCAGCTGGAGCAGCGTTTTATCAGCGCCGCCACAGCCCATCACCTGACTCGGCTGGCACTGGTGGCCGATGGCAGCACACCGCTGGTGCGCAGCAGCCAGATTGAAAAACCCAAACGCAGTCAGGAACTGCATATGCTGAGTTTTGATTTAACATCGGATAAAGCCCAGGTATTCAGTCACTGGCTGCCGGATCAGCGCATGGAAACTGCTCACTTATTATTGGTGGCAGGTCAGGACGATCAAACAGAGTTTGGTTATGGCCGTTTTATGAATCAGGTGGAGCAGGCGTTAAAAGCGCTGGCGCAACAACTGGAAATGGACCCGGCCAAAGACGATTTAATAGTCCGTTTTCATCAGCACATTAGCTACCAGCTGTGATGTTTTAAGGCCAACAAGCCGTCTCCTCTGTCGTGCTTGTATTGCTGTGCCACACCGCGTCTGCCAAGTCCCGGCTGACGCGGTTTTTTGTTGCCCCCGGCAACGCCTGGTCAGCGCTGAAGCGGCAAACTGGCCAAAGGCAGGTAACGAACTCCGGTAGGAGTTGACAGCGAATGGTACAACCTCAGCTGGCTGGGTGTTAATAACAGCGCTGGTGTTTGTGGTGCAGGCTCCGGCGGCAGTTTGGCTTTGCGCGCCAGCGTAATATGAGGGCGCAATGCATGCTGGGGCGGTAAAAAACCAGCCTGTAACGCTGCTTGTCGCAGCACAGTATCCAGTTGTATCAGCCCGGGATGCTGTAACACACCGGTCAGGCAATACACAGCAGGCTTGGGCCATAATTCCAGTTGATCCAACAATACTTCAAAAGCAGGTAACTGTTGTGTTTGAAGCAGCCGCCACAACAACTCTGTTTGTACCGCGCTGCTTTGGCCTAAAAATAATAACGTCAGATGTAAATTGGCAGGAATCACAGGCTGCAATGGCGGCTTCAGCTGCTGCAGCAAAGCGGTGAGCTCTTCTTGTTGCGCTGTTGAAGGTGCTACACCAATAAAAAGCCGACGTTCTCCCGGCCAATTAAATTCTGCCCCATCAAAATCGGGCCCATCAACATCAGGCCAGCCAGACTCAGTCTTCATCCGGCAACTGCGATGGGGTTAATCTGGACGCTTCTTCGGTTTTGCTCGAGCTTAATAACATGGTTTCCAGCTCAGCCATTTCGCTGGCGGTTAATTCACGCCACTGTCCGGGGGCCAGCCCAACCAGCCGCACATTCATAATGCGCACCCTTTTGAGTTTAGTGACATTAAACCCCAGATATTCGGTCATACGGCGGATTTGCCGGTTTAAGCCCTGACGCAGCACAATATTAAACGTATGCCGCGATTTTTGTGTGACCTGACAAGGCAGGGTCACAGTGTCGAGAATAGGCACGCCAGCGGCCATTTTGCGGATAAAAGCATCGTGAATAGGCTTGTCGACTGTCACTACATATTCTTTGTCGTGGGCGTTACCGGCACGCAGAATTTTATTGACGATATCACCGTCATTGGTCAGGAAAATCAGACCTTCAGATTCTTTGTCGAGCCGGCCTATCGGAAAAATCCGCTCCGGATATTTCACCGCATCCACAATATTGCCTTTGACATGCAGCTCTGTGGTACAGGTAATGCCCACCGGCTTGTGGTAGGCAAGATACACTCTTCTGGGTTTGTTTTTCAGTGGTTTACCGGCGACTTCCACCTGATCAGTGGCCGCCACTTTAGTGCCCACCAGCGCCACTTGCCCGTTCACTTTCACCTGGCCAGACTCAATCAGCTTGTCGGCTTCACGTCTGGAACAAAAACCAGTGTCGCTGATAAATTTATTTAAACGAAAAAGCTCGATAGATGCTGTCAACTGGAGTACGCCTGTGGCAAAAAATGATGCAAAGTTTAAGGCTCAGTCAAGCTAAGGGCAAGCTTGGGCAGTGATTGGCGTAAAAGGTAAAGATTTAACAAGCCAGCGTTATTGCCTTGGTGTGCTTATGGCAATAACAATTGGCTGACCCCAGAATGCCTGGCCATCGCGGCTATCTGTACTAAATCACCGGTGCTCTGTGGCAATAACTGCAAAACAAACTCGCCCCCTGTTGCTGACAGCTGGCGGGCTCCAATAGGCCCATGGCCCAGCCTGCTTGCCCAATAAGGCATCAGTGAGCAATGGGCCGAACCTGTCGCCGGATCTTCGTTAATACCAATTTTGGGCGCAAAATACCGGAAGACATAACCGCCTTGTGTTGCAGCCGCCGTCAAAATCACAGCGTGCCATGACAATACACAGATAGCTGCAAAATCCGGCTGATAAGCCGCTACTTCAGCTACAGTCGCAAACTCCAGAATAAGGTCTCTGCCGCTGGCCGCAGCAATAGCACCCTGGCTGATGGCCGTTGTTAAAGTGTCCAGAGCTTGCGCTTGCAAGGCAAAAGCATTCAGCGTCAGACAAAAATGCTGTTGTTGTTTTGCCACTGTGATAGTGCCAAAAGGGCTAGAGAAGGCTAATTCATTGCTTTGACGGGTGTTTTTAGGTTCATTAAATAGCACAGCAGCAGCGGCCAAAGTGCCGTGTCCACATAAATTGATTTCGGTACTGCTGCTAAACCAGCGAATGTGATAACCAACTTGCGCCGGGCATAACATCACAGTGACCGGCTGCTCGGTGGCGGCCGCCAGCTGTTGTAATAGCTCTGTTGGTGGAAATTCATTAAATACAACCACAGCGGCAGGGTTACCGGCACAAGTTGCACTGCTAAAAGCATGCACCAGATGAACTGCAAACAGCTGCGGCACAGCTATTCCGCCCAGATAGCAAATTCATTGCCGCCTGGTTCCAGAAACTGAAAACGCCGGCCACCGGGGAAACTAAAAATGGCTTTAGTGATGGTTGCTCCTGCAGCCTGCACTGCCGCTAAACTTTGTTCCAGATTGTCGCTTTTTAACACCACCAAAACACCCCCCTGGGCCGTGGTCGCCACCTGAGTAGCGCGGTAAAAACCACCTTCCAGACCGGCATCAAAAAATGCCAGATAATCAGGGCCGTAGTCGACAAAACGCCAGCCAAACACAGAGGTAAAAAAAGCTTTGCTTTGTTCAGGCTGCAAGCTTGGCAGCTCAAGATAATTAATCTGATCAGGGCGGGTCATGGCGTTTCCTTGTTGAAATAACACACTGTGGCGAGAAAGAATTCTGAGGCTAACAAGGGGTTGGGATTTAGGCAATCACAGCAAGGGGTTGGCTGGTAAAAAATGCAGAGTAAATGTTAGTTAATGCGACAAACAACAGGCCCCAAATGCATCAGGGGCACCCTGTAAGTGCCCCTGACGGTTCTGTTTGCGGCTGTATGCGCCTTTGCCTTTTTTCGGTTTTTCCACTTTGCAGCGAAATAACGGGCTGGTGACTAAAGCCGCGAGAGCATTGTGGTGGATGTCACCACGGCCATGGGCAACTTTGCCCTTTGCTGATTTTTTCATTGCCTTTCCTTTTTGGTTAAAAAACGAGCGCATTGTAACAACAATAGCAGCAGCTACAAGCGGTATTTTGCAGTGGCATTTTGGTGCTCAGCCATGTCTGGCGCCGTCGCTTTCTGCCATAATGCAGCGCCTGCTATTTCAGTGAGATTAACTGCGGAAAAGCCATGTTATACAACTGCATTTTGTTCGACGCCGACGACACGCTATTTCATTTTGACGCTTTTGCCGGTTTAAGCCGGTTATTCAGCCGGTACCAGCTGGCGTTTGATCAGGCGGAATTTCAGCGTTACCAACAACTGAATCTGCCACTCTGGCAACAATATCAGGCCGGTGATATTAACGCCGAACAACTGCAAAGCCGCCGTTTTCTACCTTATGCCGAAAAGTTGGGCCTGAATGCAGCCGAGCTGAATGATGAGTTTTTGCTGACCATGGCCGATATCTGCACTTTATTGCCTGGTGCCCTTGAGTTGCTGCAAGCGCTCAGCGGCAAAGCACAACTTGGCATTATTACCAATGGTTTTACCCGGATGCAGCAGCTGCGGCTGGAACGTTGTGGTGTGGCGCATTATTTTGACAGTCTGGTCATTTCCGAACAGGTGGGCGTGGCCAAACCCCATCCGGCTATCTTTGCCCATGCTTTAGCAAGTCTTGGCCATCCGGCAAAACACAAAACGCTGATGGTCGGCGACAATATCCTGGCTGATGTGCAAGGTGCACAACAAGTCGGCATGGCAGCCTGCTGGCTCAATCATCAACAGCAACAGGCACCACAGGGCATTCAGCCCGACTACACAGTGCAGTCTTTGTCTGAGCTACAGCAATTACTGCTGGCCTGAGGTTATTGGCCTTCCTTCGTTTTTGCCGGCAGGTCTGTTGTGTGGTAAGCGGCAGCCTGCTGTTCGTTTTCATATTGCATCAGCAATAAAGTCAGATAAATTTTGGTGGGCAAAGACAAAATCAGCCCCAAAGCACAACAAAGCGCAACAATAATAATGCCCTGCACGCCCATGGTTTCCGGCAATTTGGCGCCCACCCACAAATAGTGGCCAAAAATAATCAGTGTGATGCCACAACACATCACCAGCTTTAACCAGAACATCAGCCTTTTGCTGGCAGCTAGAGCGGCGGTTTGCGGCATGGCCACTGCGTTGTTTTGTTGTACTGTGGCTGCTGGCGCGTTCTCAACCAGCATGCTCTCTGCCAGGCTCTTTACCTCTGCGCTCGGCAACACAGTGACTGGGTTTGGTGCTGGCTCTGCACTCATGATTCAGGCTCCGCAGATCTGTCTCTGCTTACTATAAAAGCCTGTGACCAGCAGCACTTGATCCAGCACAACAGCGCAGCGGATAAAGTACCAATAACTTGCTGTGGTTATTCGCAGCTTTGCAGTTTAATCCAGTCTTGGTCGGCGATACCAAGGGCTGCGGCCGCCTGATAAAACTCAGCACATTGTGCCGCAGCAGGTTTATCACTACGCGCCAGCAACCAGGCATAACTCAGATCAGGCCCCACCACCAGCGCCATACTGTAGTCAGGCGCCAGTTTGGCAATATTGTAAGCACCGTAAAAGGGGCCAAAAAACGATACTTTTAACCGGCCTTCATTCACAGGGCCAACAAATTTAGCCACCCCCTCGGCTTCTTCCCACTGTTGGTTTTCTTCGGAAAACCCCCGGTTCAGCACTTTAACATGACCATCTTCCCGCAGGCTGTAAGTGGCGCTGACCTGAGTTAAACCCCGCTCAAAACTGTGGTCCAGCCGGGCTATTTCATGCCACTGCCCCAAATAACGCTGTAACTCAAAAGGTGTGACCGGCGTGACATTGTCCGGCACGCCGGTGCAGCCCGTCAGGAGCAAACCGGCCAGCAACAGCGTCAAACCTGTCTTTATAACACTGAATTTTTTCATATTTTTTCCTGTTACTCCAAGCTGCACCTGCTGCTGAATACGCTGCCACAACACAAACAGAGCAGCTGGCGGCAAAAAATAATGACAGTTGCTCTGATGCAAATTGTTGCGTCAGCCTTGAATATCGAAAACTAACGATATATATTTCGATTTATCGCGATATAAGGATATTGGGATCCCAAATGAGTAACCCTGAACTTGATGAACTGATCAAAGCCCTGTCACACCCGGTCAGGCGCGACATATTGCATTGGCTGAAAGAGCCGGAGCTGTATTTTGCCGACCAGGAGCACCCGCTGTCGCTTGGGGTTTGTGCCGGCAAAATTGATCAAAAAACCGGGCTGTCGCAGTCCACAGTGTCGAACCATCTGGCCATTTTGCAAAGAGCTGGTTTTATCAGCAGCAAAAAAGTCGGTCAGTGGAACTTTTTTTCGCGTAATGAAGCGGCTATTCAGGCGTTTTTGCAGCGCCTGCAACAGCAGCTTTAAGCAATAAGGCTGAATTTTGATGACTACACCAACTTTGTTTGATCCGCTGCAACTGGGCAGCCTGACGTTAAAAAATCGTATTGTGATGGCGCCGTTAACCCGCTGCCGCGCCAGTGAAGGCCGGGTGCCTAATGCACTGATGGCCGATTATTACCGCCAGCGCGCCAGTGCCGGTTTAATTTTATCTGAGGCCACTTCAGTGACCCCTATGGGCGTAGGTTACCCCGACACCCCAGGCATCTGGTCTAACGAACAGGTGCAAGGCTGGAAGCTGGTGACAGACGCTGTGCACCAGCAAGGCGGGCTGATTTTCCTGCAGCTGTGGCATGTCGGCCGGGTGTCCGACCCCTATTATTTAAACGGTGAATTGCCTGTTGCACCCAGTGCAGTAAAACCGGCCGGTCATGTCAGTTTATTAAGACCGATGAAAGACTTTGAAACGCCAAGAGCCTTAACACTGGAAGAAATTAAAGAGGTGATTGCAGCTTACCGTCAGGGCGCTATCAATGCCAAAGCGGCCGGTTTTGACGGTGTGCATGTGCATGGCGCCAACGGCTATCTGCTGGACCAGTTCCTGCAGGACAGCACCAATTTACGTACTGATGCATACGGTGGTTCGCTGGAAAACCGCGCCCGTTTATTGCTGGAAGTGACAGACGCCTGTATTGAGGTTTGGGGCAAAGACAGAGTGGCAGTGCATTTAGCACCCAGAATGGACGCTCACGATATGAAAGACAGCCAGCCGGCTGATACTTTTGGTTATGTGGCACGTGAACTGGGTAAACGCCAGATTGCCTTTGTTTCAACCCGCGAGCATGCCGCCGCCGACAGCTTAACGCCGATGCTCAAACAGCAGTTTGGCGGTGTAGTCATTGCCAACGAACAGTTCAGCAAAGCGCAGGCCAATGCCTGGCTGGCTGAGGGCAAAGCTGACGCTGTGGCTTTTGGTGTGCCTTTTATTGCCAACCCGGATTTACCAACGCGGTTGCAACAAGACGCAGCTTTAAATCCTCCACGTAAAGAGCTGTTTTACGCTAAAGGTGCTGAAGGTTATACCGATTATCCAAGTCTGCAGCAGGCTTAATCACAGCCAGAACCGGCTTGCGTGAACAAAAAACCACCGGCGGCGGTGGTTTTTTTATTGTCAAAGTCTGGTTGCTGTTTCAGACGCGGCATCACACAGATGACGCCAGCCCGCATCCAGACTCAATGTTGATTAATGGTGATGGCTGTGATCTTCAGCTTTTTCAGCGTCATGCTGATGTTTTTCACCATGTTCATGATCTTTAGCCGCTGCCGCTGTTGGTTTTAATGGCTCAAACTTGGCCGTTTGTGCACTTTGGCCTGGCATAGTGACATTGGCCACCACTTTCATCTCTGGTACAGAAGCGTATACAGCCTCCCCCACCAGGGCATTATTGCCTTCTGGTTTTAACTCCACCTTGGCTTTTTGTTTGCCAGCTACCAGCACCAAATTGGCGGTGGCGCCTGCTGTTGCGACCGGCGTGTTGGCATGGTCCATCACAAAGACTTTAATGGCATTTTTTTTAGCGTCGACGCTGTCTTTGACGACCAGCAATTCAAAATGATAGGCACCGGCCATCCGCAATTGACCCCCATTAGGGCCCACCACAGTGTCCAGATATTCATCGGTATGCGCCTGGGCTGCACCTGCGGCAACCAGAGCCAACAGCGCCGCTGCTTTGGTCAGTTGGGAAAAAGTGGTTCTGAACATAATAATCTCCAAAAACTGTTAGTTAAAAAATGAGTAAAAACAATAACTTTAATAAAGTTGTGTTTGATCGGTCTCGGCCATTAACCGCTCCAGCGGTGCCTTGCCCCATAACCAGAACATCAAAGGTGTCAGCACAGTATCCAGAATGGTGGAGCTGACTAAACCGCCAAAAATCACCACAGCTACAGGGTGCAAAATTTCTTTGCCCGGCGCGTCGGCCGAAAATAACAAAGGCAACAGCGCAAAAGCCGCCACCAAAGCGGTCATCAGCACAGGTGTTAACCGCTCGAGCGAGCCACGGATGATCATCTGAGTGCCAAACACCTCAGCTTCAAACCGGCATAAGTTGATGTAATGGCTGATTTTTAGAATACCGTTACGGGTAGCAATACCGGCCAGTGTAATAAAGCCCACCAGCGCCGCCACCGACAGCGGCTGATCAGCCCACCACAACGCCAGCACAGAGCCAATCAGCGCCAGCGGAATATTCGCCATAATAATCAGCGTTAACCGAAGCGACTGATATCTACTGTACAACACCAGCAAAATGGCAATCAGGGAACCCAGCGCCAGCAAAGTGATCAGGTTCGCCGCTTCTTCCTGCGCCTGGAACTGGCCTTCCAGCGCGGTAAAATAACCTTCAGGCAACTGGGTTTGCGCCAGTACAGCCCTGATATCGGTAATGGCATGGCTTAAATCCCTGCCCTCCACATTAGCCGATAGAACTATACGACGCCGGCCATTTTCGCGACTGATTTGGTTAGGCCCGTCTGACTCCAGCACCTGTGCCAGCATACTCAGCGGCACCGCGCCTTTGGGTGTTTGGATCAGCAGCTGCGCCAATGCCGCAGGGTCACGTGCGCTGTCGGGCAAACGCAACAATAAATCAAAACGCCGTTCATTACTGATCAGCTGACTGAGTTTTACCCCATCAATCTGTTGCTGCAGGCTATGCAATAAAGCGCCGGGCGCCACACCATAAGCAGCGGCTTTTTGATAATCCACCTGAATTTTTACCTGTGGGATCAACACCTGTTTTTCCAGGCTGAGGTCGGTAACCCCTGCCACTTTGCTAAGCTCCTGCTGAAGGTTATTACCAAGGGCGCGCAGGGTGGCAATATCATCACCAAACACTTTAATGGCTATTTGTGCCCGGACCCCAGACAACAAATGGTCCAGCCGATGTGAAATTGGCTGGCCGACACTGACGCTGCCCGGCAGCACGGCAAGCACCCGGCGGATTTCCGCCAGCACTTCAGCTCTTGGCCGCTCTAACGCCTGTAAATCCACATCAATTTCGGTGTAATGCACCCCTTCGGCATGTTCATCCAGCTCGGCACGACCAGTGCGGCGGCCCACCTGCGTCACTTCCGGCACCTGCAACAGCAGTTGCTCAGCCAAAGCGCCCACTTTATTGGATTCACTGAGCGCAGTGCCGGGCTGCAACATCAGGTTGATGGTTAAAGTGCCTTCGTTAAAAGGTGGCAGAAAACTTTTGGCAAAAAACGGCACCGAAGCAGCAGCAACGGTGACGGCCAGCAGCGCGGCTGCAAGCAAAGAGCGGGCATGGCCAAAAGACCAGCGCAGCAGCTGCTCGTCGCGTTTTTTCAACATACGCACCAGCGCACTGTCGCCATGTTGTTGCTGGGCTAATTTCGGCAGCAGGTAATAACAAAGCACAGGAGTGACGGTAATAGCCACACCCATACTGGCCAGAATAGAGGTGATATAAGCCACACCCAGCGGGCTGAATAACCGACCTTCAATACCGGATAGTGCAAAGAGCGGCACAAACACCAGCACTACAATCAAGGTCGCATACACCACGCCACTGCGCACCTCACTGGATGCTGCAGCTATCACTTCCAGCACAGGTTTAGGCACTGCTAGTTGCCGGTTTTCTTTTAACCGGCGCAGCACGTTTTCCACATCCACTACTGCGTCGTCTACCAGTTCACCCAGCGCAATGGCCAGGCCACCCAAAGTCATGGTGTTAATTGACAAACCAAAATAACGGAACACCAGCACAGCGGCTAATAAACTCAGGGGTATCGCCAGCAGCGAAATGGCGGTAGTGCGCACATTCAGCAAAAACATAAACAGAATAATGGTGACCATAATGGCACCATCACGCAGCGCTTCTTCAACGTTATTGATGGAATTTTCAATAAAGTCAGCTTGTTTAAACAAAAACTGCGGTGCCTGCACCCCATCAGGCAAGCCTTTGCCAAGTTCTGCCACCGCAGCTTCAATCTGTCGCGTCAGTTTTACACTGTCACCGGCCGGTTGTTTTTGCACCGACAAAATCACTGCCGCTTTGCCTTTATAACCGGCATCCCCTCTTTTGGTCGCGGCGACAATATTGACATTAGCCAGCTGCTGTAATAACACCGGCTGACCATCTTTGACCGCCACCACCAGCTGCTGTAAATCTTCCAGCGCTTTGGTGCGGCCAATATTACGAATAAGCCACTCACGGCCTTGGGCTTCGAGAAAACCACCGCTGGAATTCACACCAAAATCGGTCAGCGCCTGCTCAATGTCATTGAGGCTGACGTCAAGCGCCGCCAGTTGTGAAGCAATAGGCTCGACTCTGTATTGCCGTACTTCACCGCCAATAGGGATCACCTGAGCCACGCCCGGAATACTCAATAACCTGGGCCGCACCACCCATTCGGCAAATTCGCGCACCGCCATAGGGCTGACCTTGGCCGGATCGGCTGGAATGGCCAGCAGCAGAATTTCCCCCATAATGGACGACACTGGCCCCAGCTGCGGCATCACACCATCGGGCAATTGCTCCTGCGCCAGGCTCAGCCTTTCGGCCACCATCTGGCGGTTGCGGTAAATGTCTGAGCCCCAGTCAAATTCGATATACAGCACCGACAAACCCACACCGGACACCGAGCGCACCCGGCTCACTCCCGGAATACCATTCATGCTGGTTTCCAGCGGGAAGGTGACCAGCTGCTCGACTTCTTCCGGCGCCATACCGCCCGCTTCAGTCATTAAAGTAACCGTAGGTTTATTTAAATCAGGAAATACATCCACCGGCAGCTGTTTCAGGCTCATACTGCCAAATACCAGCAGTAACAAAGCACAGCCCAGTACAAACAGCCGTTGTTTTAAACTAAAGCGGATCAGCGCATCAAACATGCTTACCTCACCTGCGCCAGCAACGAAGCGGCCTGTACCACCACTCTGTCACCATCATGTAAACCACTGACAATCACCACTTCGTTGGCATTCAGCGGCAGCGGGCTCACTTTTTGTGCAATAAAACGTTCCGCCGACTGATGCACCCACACTGCGGTTTCACCTGTGTCGAGTTTTTGCAAGGCGGTTCTTGGCACAGCCCAGCCGGAAAGCAGCTCACCTGTTGCCAGCACCACAGTCAAAGGCTGACCTACGCTCAGTTGTGGTGTGGTATTTTCTGTGGTGTGTGCTGCCTTAGGCTCTGGTTTAAACCACAAGGGCCTGGCCTGTTGTTGTAACTGCAAACCTTGCCCCTGGAATAACAGCGGGAAACCTGAGCCTGTGTTGTTGCCCGCCAGCAAAATGGCACTGGCGCTGGGGCTTGCCGGCAAGGTCAGGCTGTTGTCATACAACCGGGCGGCAATTAACAGCTCGGCCGTGTCGACAATCTGAAATAACGCATCCTGGCTTTCCACCACCTGACCACGCAGTTTATACACCTGACTGATCACGCCCGACACTGGTGCCACCACAGGCACCAGCTGGCCGGTACCTTTGGCCGCAAATTCACGGCGTTTTTTCAGGCCGGCTAAATCGATATTCAGCGCGTCCAGCTCATTGGCCGGCACCAGTGTGCCCAATTGTTTAAAACGACGGATACGGTCCTGCGTTAATGCGATCTGCGCATCCAGCTCCGCCAATAAGGCTTGCTGATTGCTGCGATCTAAACTGGTATCCAGCGGCGCTATCGCCGCCAGCACCTGACCGGCATGCACCTGCTGACCCAAAGTTGGCCAGCCATCCGGCCCGGCTTGTAGCTGCCCCAACTGGCCGGCTTCAATCAAACCGCCAAAAGCCGGATCCAGGATAACCTCCGCCTGTAATTCAATACTGCGCTGATGCTGTGCCTGTTGCACTTTGCGGGTACGCAATTGCCACTGATGTTGCGCCGCTTTAGGAATAAATAAACTGCCGTCTGTTAACCGGCTGGGTTTATCACCACTGACCTGCACTTGCGGAGCTTCATCATGGGAATGATCTTCGCCGCCATGGGCCAATAGCTGCGCGGAAAAACCGCCCGACAGCAGGCCGGCCAGCAGCCACTTTAAAGTATTGTTCATGATAATTCTCCCTGGCGACGATTGGATGCCAGGCGCCAGACCACTAGGGCAAAGAGCAAAATGCCCACAGCAAACCACAACTGGGTGCTGTACTCAGTCCAGCTATGATCGTGTGGCACTTCTGTGCTGACCGGCGTTAAATCCAGTGCTGTGGTCAATAAATCCAGATCCTCACCGGCTTCAATCGTCAGGGTCACACTGTGGCGCTCAGCTTTCAGTGCCGGCGTTTTCAGCTGGTAAAAACCCGGCTGCACCATTGTGGCTTTGCCAGAAAAACCAGCCAGATCCAGCTCAATCACTGCGCCTTCTACCGGGCTGTTATCGGCAAAATAATCCAGATAAATACTGAGTTGTTGCTCAGCACTACCGGCTGCAGGCGCAACCAGCACCAGCTCAAATAATTCCGAACTGGCATAAGCGCGGCTACCGCTAATGGCAGGCATAGCTGCAGCTGTTTTTTGTTCTTCCTCGCCATGGTCTTCACCACCATGCGCCCAAAGCTGCAGCGGCAAACAAAACAAGATGATCCAGAGAAATTTCATCGTGACCCTAACAAAAAAATTATTGATGGCAGCAGTTTGTCAGAACAGAGGCAACAGCAGCCTGACCGCCAGATTACAAATTTGTCATCTGGGCTTTTAGTGATGTGATCGAACCTTCAGGCAATGTGGTGCGAAAAGCTGTAAAGGGAAAAACAGGCTGCAGTTACACCACAGCCTGAACAGAGGGGCAGCTGTCAGGACCAATGCACCAAGACTATTTGCCACTGACCTTGGATATGACGCAGCACCAGCGACTCGGTGCCGGTGCGGTCAATTTTTTTGCCTTTGATCTCGCCTTTTTGGCTGCTGCGGCTGACGGCATAAGCAACATCACCAACAATTTCAATTTGCTGCTCCAGCAATTCACTGCTGACCTGTTTTAAATAATTGATATCGGCGTCCAGGTGATGTGTTTTGTATTCATCGCGTGAACGCTCCACGGCCCCCCCTTCAAAAATTTGTACTGATGGTGAGAGTTGCGCCAGCACAAGATCGCGGTTGCCTTGTTGCAGCGCCTGATGAAACTGCTGCACCACCTGACCGGCCGCGCTTTGGTACACTGCGCTGTTCACGCCTTCAGTGCTGCTGCTTTTGCCATGGGCCCAGAGCGGGCAACTAAAAGCCGCCAGCAACAAGGCCAAAGAAAAGTTGTGATAAAACTGCATTGTGGTTCCCTTTTTATTTTTATGATGCTGAAAAAGACCTGGCTGTTGTTCAGCAGTGACTCAACTGCTGGTGCAATAAAGTTTGCCGTGGAGCTTGTAAGCAACAAACCAGGTTTCAGGCAGTGTGCCGCCTGCTGCATTGCAGTACTCTGTCACAAAGATGACAATATTGTCATTTATTCCTCAGGCCACAGCCCCCTGCTATGCCTGCCTGACAGATTGGGCTAAGCTGGAGGCCGCTGTCGCCCTGGCGAAACCGTGGATACTCAGATGCGTTTATTAATAGTTGAAGATGAAATTAAAACCGGTGATTACCTGAAACAGGGTTTTACTGAAGCTGGTTTTAACCCGACTTTATGCCGCAATGGTCTGGACGGGCATCACCTGGCCATGACCGAAGACTTTGAACTGATTATTCTGGATTTAATGTTGCCCGACGTTGATGGCCTGCGCATTTTAACGGCGCTGCGTCAGGCTGGCCGTTATACCCCGGTGTTGTTACTCAGCGCTCTGGACAGTGTGGACGACCGCGTGCGCGGGCTGGAGCTTGGCGCTGACGATTATCTGGTGAAACCTTTTGCTTTTAACGAACTACTGGCGCGGGTACGCACTTTGCTGCGCCGTGGCCAGTTGCAACCCCAGGCCGACCGATTACAGGTGGCTGATTTAATTCTGGAATTTAGTAAACACAAAGCCAGCCGCAACGGTAAAAAACTGAACCTGACACAAAAAGAATTTGCGCTGCTGGAGCTTCTGATGCGCCGCGAAGGGGAAGTATTGCCACGTTCTTTAATTGCCAGTCAGGTCTGGGATATGAATTTTGACTCAGACACCAATGTGATAGACGTGGCGATACGGCGGCTACGCAGCAAAGTGGACGACGATTTTGCGGTAAAACTGATTCATACCGTGCGTGGTATGGGTTACAAAATAGAGGCGCCTGAGCATGAGCTTTAACAGGGCGCCGCTGTCGCTGGCCAACAGGGTGATGCTGTTTGTTGCTGTGGCTGTGTTGTTATGTGCCATGTTGCTGGCGTCGATGTTACAAAACTCCATTGAACAACATTTTTCCGAACAGGATGCCGGTGAATTACAGGCAGTGGCGCACTCGGTATTACATGCACTGGAAGATGATCAATTATCCCCACAAAATTATCAGGCGCATTTGCATCAGGTATTAACCGGCCATCATCAGAGTTATTACCTGGTGCTGGACAGCAGTGCCCAGCCGGCACTGAGTGCTGACGGCGCCGATCTCACCCCTTTGTTAAAACTTACGACCCCGGTGCGGCAAATCCGGCCGACAGATTTAGTCAGCTGGCAGCAGGACAACAGGCATTTTCGTGGTGCTATTTTACAGGGCGACAGCGGCGTTAAAGTGGCTGTGGCCATGGAAATGGAATTTCACCTGCATTACCTGCATTTATTACGCTGGACTTTATGGCTGACTATAGCGGCTGCGGTGGCGGTGATTCTGCTGGCCGCCTGGTTTGGGGTACGACAGGGGCTGCAGCCTTTGGCCAAACTCAGCAGTGACATTCGCCATATCAGCGCCGAACATTTGCACCTGCGGCTGGAACCTTCGGCGGTGCCGCAGGAACTGCGCGAGCTGGTAGAAAGTTTTAACGAGATGATCAACAACCTGCAGCAGGGTTTTACCCGTTTGTCGGAATTTTCCGCCGACATCGCCCACGAGCTGCGCACGCCGTTAAGTAACTTGATCACCCAAACTCAGGTGACATTGGGTAAAGAGCGTAGCCTGGAGGAATACCGCGAACTGTTGTATTCCAATCTGGAAGAGCAGGAACGGCTGGCCAAAATGGTCAGTGACATGTTGTGGCTGGCCAAAACCGACCATGGTTTGCTAAAACTAAATCCACAACAAGTGGCGCTGCAGCCATTAGTGAATCAGCTGTTTGAGTTTTTTGAATTATTAGCCGACGAAAAACAGGTCAGGCTGACTTATACAGGGCCAGAGTTGCAACTGCAGGCCGACAAAGTGATGCTGCAACGTGCTTTGTCAAACCTGTTATCCAATGCCATTCGCCATGCCGACGCCGGCAGCACCGTCAGCGTTAAGCTGAGCCAACAACCCCACTCTTGTTGTATACAGGTCAGCAACAGCGGCACCACTGTAGCGCCCCAACATTTGCCTTTGTTATTTGACCGTTTTTACCGGGTGGATCCGTCCAGGCAGCGCCACAGCGAAGGTGCCGGACTGGGCCTGGCCATGGTGAAGTCTATTGTAGAACTGCATGGTGGTCAGGTGGCCGTTAGCTCAGAGCAAGGCCTTACCTGTTTTAGCCTGTACTGGCCAATAGCAGCAGCGCAGCCAGCGCCCGGCAAAACTCAGCATTAACACTCAGACAAGCTCTGCTTCTTTGTGGTCTACTGCAGGCTGAGCAGGCAGGCTTTTGCTACAGTAATAACATTCTTTTGCAAAAGTGGCAGCGCTGCTGACAGGATGCCGGCCTTTGCTGCAGGTGAGCCTTATGCAAACCCTGTATATCGGCGTTTTTTTGTTGTTATTGCCCTGCTGCGCCCCGGCGGCGCCGGAACAAATGTGGTTGCTGCTCAATAACACCAGCGACAGCAGAGACAGCCGCGGTGATGTGGATATTCAAATTCTGGCTTTGTTGCAGCAGCTGGCGCCGCCCGATTTAAAAATAGAACCGCTGCGCCTGGGCGATGCCCGCACCTGGAAGCTGCTGCGCGAACAAGGCAACTATTGCGCCTTAAGTAAAATCCGCACTGCTGAACGCGAAACTTTTTTATTGTTTTCCAAAAGACCCACTTCGGTCTATCCGCCTGTACAGCTTATCAGCAACAAACGCCTGGCCGACCATCCTGTTGATTTGCAATTGTTATTCCGCCAAAACCCCAGAATGAAAATTGGCATAGTGCAGGGGCGCAGTTATGGGGAAAAACTCGATGAGCTGATCAATAAATATCCTCAGCATTTTTATCAGCGCAGTGGTGAATACGCCGCCGAAACTTTATTACAAATGTTGGCCAAACAACGGCTGGACGCACTGTTAGAATTTGCCGCCACTGCGCGCGGCCATCAGGCACAGGTGCCGCAAAGCAGCTATTTTGTCGCGCATCAGTTACTGAATCAGCCGGTAATTATGGGTTATCTGGTGTGCACCCAAAGTGAAAACGGCCAGAAACTGATTGGCCTGATCGATACCAAAATGCAGTTACCGCACTACCGCAAACAAGCCATTGAACTGCACCGGCAATATTTTACACCGGAAGATTTTTTACTGATTGAAGCGGATTTACTGCAAATTTTTTAGCACTGCAGCTTGGCCAAACTGCAGGATTAAATGCTCAATCTAAAGCTTTGATAGTGAAGCTAGGCCCATTCCAATAACAGCATCAACAGGCACTTCACCCGCAGCAAATTTAAGCTTTGCACACTGCTGCCTGGTTGTGATGGTCGTTCAGCCACTGGCAGCAAGATGACACTGCATCACACTGACCCAATGGCCTTCATACCATTCGGTATGATGCAGCTGCCAGCCCAAACGCTGATAAAACGCCTGCTGATCTTCGGTAAACAGATACAAAGTGTTGATGTTCAGCACAGCGGCCTGCTGCATTAATTGTTGCACCAGCCAGGTACCTAAACCTTGTCCGCGCACCTCGGGCCGCAGATAAATATTGGCCAGCCAGGGACTGAGTTCCTGATTGGTGGTCATATCCTGCACCAATATCGAACCCGTACCAACAACCTCTCCGGCGGCATCCAGCAACAACCAGCTTTGCGGCACTGTGTCTTCAGTGAGACACAAGGCTAATTCTGCCGAAAAGTCCGCCAGGGTTCGCTCAGGAAACAAGGCACCCCACTCGGCAAAATGCCAGGGGGCGATAAGCTTAATAGCTTCAGGTCTTTGGCGTAGATTAATCAGTTGCATCACAGTGCTCTTGTGTTCTCGAAACAATAAAAAACCCGGCATCAGCCGGGTTTTATTTAAAAACAACGACTTAAATTATTCCACAGTCACAGATTTTGCCAGGTTACGTGGCTGGTCTACATCTGTGCCTTTGATAATGGCAACATAGTAACTTAATAACTGCAGCGGAATAGTGTACACAATAGGTGCGATCAGCGGATGCACGTGTGGCACGTTCACTACACGCTGAGTCGCGTCTGATTTAAAGTGGGCATTGGCGTCGGCGAACACATACAAAATACCACCACGGGCACGCACTTCTTCCACGTTCGACTGCAGCTTTTCCAGTAGTTCGTTGTTTGGCGCGACGACGATGATTGGCATTTGAGCGTCAATCAGCGCTAAGGGGCCATGTTTTAATTCACCGGCGGCATAAGCTTCAGCGTGAATATAAGAAATTTCTTTGAGTTTCAGCGCACCTTCCATTGCAATCGGATACTGGTCGCCACGGCCTAAAAACAGCGAATGGTGTTTATCGGCAAACTCTTCCGCCAGCGTTTCAATGCTACCAGCCAGCTTTAATGTTTCTTCCAGCTTGGCAGGTAAAGAACGCAGCGCTTCAACCATGTCTTTTTGCTGGGCAGCAGTTAAACCATTGTATTTACCAATGGCCAGCGTCAGCATAGCCAAACCAACCAGCTGAGTGGTAAAGGCTTTGGTTGAAGCCACACCAATTTCAGCACCGGCGCGGGTCATAAAGGCTAAATCAGATTCACGCACCAAAGACGAACCGGCCACGTTACAAATGGTTAAGCTGCCAACATAACCAGCTTCTTTGGCCAGACGCAGCGCCGCTAAAGTATCGGCAGTTTCACCCGACTGAGAAATGCTGACTAACAGGCTGTTTGGCTGCACAAAAGATTTGCGGTAACGGAATTCCGACGCAATTTCAACGTTACAGGAAATGCCACCTAAAGATTCCAGCCAATAACGGGCCACCATGCCTGAGTGATACGAAGTACCACAAGCCACAATTTGTACGTGTTTTACTTTTTTAAACAGTTCTGCAGCGCCGTTACCAAAGGTTTCGTCCAGCACAGACTCACTGCTTAAACGGCCTTCCAGCGTGTTGTTAATGGCATTTGGCTGCTCATAAATTTCTTTGAGCATAAAGTGGCGGTATTGGCCTTTGTCGCCGGCGTCATAACTGACGTTGGACTCATGCACTACACGGTCAACCGCCATACCGTCTTTATCAAAAATGCGCACTGTGGTGCGGGTAATTTCCGCCACGTCGCCTTCTTCTAAAAACATAAAACGACGGGTCACCGGCAATAACGCCAGCTGATCAGAGGCAATAAAGTTTTCGCCAATGCCTAAACCTATCACCAGCGGGCTGCCAGAACGGGCAACCACTAAACGGCTTGGGTCGGTTTTGTCCATTAAAACAGTACCATAGGCACCGGAGAATTGTTTCACCGCTTTTTGTACTGCGGCTAATAACGACTCGGCGGTTTTTAATTCTTCTTCCACTAAGTGTGCAATGACTTCAGTGTCGGTGTCTGAATTAAACACATAACCTTTGGCTTTAAGCATATCGCGCAGCGGGTTATGGTTTTCAATAATGCCGTTGTGTACTACGGAAATTTTGCCGGAAACATGAGGGTGGGCGTTACGCTCTGAAGGTTCACCATGAGTGGCCCAACGGGTGTGTGCAATACCGGTGCCGCCTGGGGTTGGCGTCAGTTTTACCGCGTCAGCCAACTCTTTGACTTTGCCTAAACGGCGAATGCGCTGCAACTCACCGCCCGGGCTAACCACGGCCACACCTGCTGAGTCATAACCACGGTATTCCAGGCGGCGTAAGCCTTCTACCAGAATGTCGACTACATCACGTTGCGCTACTGCGCCTACTATTCCACACATATTTACTCCGAAAATTCCGTATTGAGTTGCACAGGGGCACAAATCACTCTGACACCCTGCTGTTCTATTTGCCTTTTTGCCGTGTCGGGTAACTTGTCATCTGTTACCAGGATTTTTATCGACGTCCACGGCAGTTCGAGATTATGAATTTTGCGGCCGATTTTATCGGACTCAACCATCACCACTACTTCACGTGCCACCTCAGCCATTACCCGGCTTAAGCTGGTCAGTTCATTAAAAGTGGTAGTGCCGCGTTGTAAATCAATGCCATCAGCACCGATAAACAGCTGATCAAAATCGTAAGCGCGCAGCACTTGTTCCGCCAGCTGGCCCTGAAAAGACTCAGACTGAGCGTCCCAGCTGCCGCCGGTCATCAGTAATTTGGGTTCGTGTTCCAGTTCGCGCAGGCTGTTGGCAATAAACAACGAATTGGTCATTACCACCAGCCCCTGTTTTGCAGACAGTTCCGGTAACAAAGCGGCTGTGGTGCTGCCGCTGTCAATAATAATGCGGTAGTGGTCACGGATAAGGCCGGCAGCGGCTTTGGCCAGCGCCTGTTTACGGGCTGAAATTTTACCTGCGGATTCGGCCATTAGCTCTTGTGGTAGCGGCACTGCACCACCGTATTTACGCAGCAATAAACCGTTGTCTTCCAGCGCTGTTAAATCTTTTCGAATGGTGACTTCTGAAGTTTCAAACCGTAATGCCAGCTCATCCACACTGACTTCGCCCTGCTGATTCAGCAGCTCCAGAATAGCCCTGCGGCGTTGTTGGGTATTGCGTTTATTCATCAGCTTCCGCTTAAGTTTCGATTCGAAAGATAAACAACAAGAACGAAAGACATTCTATCTATTCGAAAGATAATTGCAAGACGAAAACAGCGGCTTTATGCAGGCCGCCGTTGTACCGGTAACAAAATACGGTAATACACGCCCTGGCCTGTTTCACTGCTGACATAGATGCTGCCGCCCAGTTGCGCTGTAACCAGATTGTAGACGATATGTGCGCCCAGGCCGCTGTTACCGGCACTGCGTTTGGTGGTAAAAAACGGGTCAAATAACCGTTTTAAGGTGTCACTGTCCATACCCACGCCATTGTCGCGGTATTCCAGCTGAATTTGCCCACCTTGCCGGCTCAGTTTTAAGGTGATTTTTGGCTCGGCCGGCAAATCTTCGGTAAATCCATGCTGCACCGAGTTCATCACTAAATGCGTCAACAACTGCGCCAGCGACCCTGCATCGGCATACAGGGTTAAACCTTCGTCACTGTCGAGCTGCCATTGGCAATGACAACGGTTCAGCTCAGGCTGCAACGACGCCATCACTTCCTGCAGATAAGCCGACAAATCAAATTCACGGGCGCCACTGGCCGACTTATCCACCGCCACCTGTTTGAAACTTTGAATCAGCTGCGCCGCCCGCTGAATATTACTACTGAGGATCTCTGCTGTTGCAGTGGCGGTTTCGAGAAAACGGTTAAATGCCTGCGCGCCAAGCTGTTGTTGCTGATGGGCTTTATTCACACTATTTAGTTCGGACTGCAGATGACTGACGGCTGTCACGCAAATGCCCAGCGGGGTATTCACTTCATGGGCCACACCAGCCACCAGACCGCCCAAAGAGGCCATTTTTTCCTGCATCACCAGCTGCTGCTGAGTTTGTTGCAACCGCGCCACTATATTGGCATTGGCCACCGCAATGGCAATATTGCTGGCCAGGGTGCGTACCAGATTCACTTGCTGTGGGCTAAAAGCAGCCTCTACCGGACTTTGGACTGTCATACAACCGATTTTTTCGTGATTGACCACCAAAGGCAAATACAACACCGACTGCATAGGTTCGCCCATCAGCGGCTGCGGAATTGCGCTGAGGAAGTTCAGGAAATCCTGCCGCTTTTGAATATTCATTTCGCGCTGCTGATTAAAACACACTGTCGCCAGGTGCTGCTCCGGTTGTAGCTTCAGCTCAAAGGGTGCCATCAGCCGGCCGTTTTCCAGCCAGTGGCTAAACTCCAGCGACTGACGTTCAGGCCGGTAAATACCAATAGCCAGCACATGCACATCCATAATTTCGTTCAGGTTTTGATGGCACAAAAACAAAATTTCCTGCAAATCCAGCGAAGCAGTAATTTGCTTGGCCAGCATTTGCAGCAAGGTCATATCGCGGTAAGAATCGGCCAACGCCTGATTTTGTGTTTGTAGCTCAGCAGTGCGGCTACTGACCACCTGCTCCAGCCAATTGCGGGTTTTGCGTTCGCTGCGCAGCCGGTATTGTAACAACAACCAGATGCTGCCAAATAACAACAGCAGCGCCGCCAGCTTGCTGTACCAGGTCAGCCACCAGGGCGGCAGAATACGGATCTGCACTTTGCTGACTGCAGCCTGATGCCAGTCCTGCCCCGGGCTTTTTGCCATCACTTCAAACAGATAATCATTGGGCGCCAGCCGGGTATAAGTCGCACGTCTGCTGTTGGCGTCTGTTTCTATCCAGTCCCGGTCAAAACCAACCAACCGGTAACGGTAGCGGCTTTGTTGTGGCTGCACATAATCCAGGGCTGAAAACTGCAGCGTAAACATATCCTGTTCGTAATCCAGCCTGATTTCATCGGCATACCCTATGGCTCTTTGTAATACCGCGTCAGGGCTGTTTTGTGGCCGTACTTTTTTGTTAAATAAATTAAAGCCGGTCAGCCGCACCGCCAGCGGTGCCGGAGTGGCAGGGAGCTTGGCCGGTGAATAATAATCCAGCCCCTGATTACCACCACGCAGATGCATGCCTTGTTGGTTCACCAGCCAGCTGCCAATCCAGGTGGTGGCCATAAAACCATGAGACTCACCAAACTGCACTAAATCCTGCTGTAAGCTGGTGCGGTACAACCACAAAAAGTGAAAAGCCTGCCGTAACTTTAAATCAGCATCTTCTGCGCCCAGATAGGACTTAAATCCTTCAATAAGGGTTGGATCCTGACTGTTTCTCAGCACTCTGTGATTGATATTTCCAGCCCGCACCCAGAGCTCACCAGCTTCCTGATAAATCAGCTGGATGCCATTAAAACGTAAACCTGCACTTTGACCCGCACCTTCACGCCAACTCTGAATTTTGCCGGTTGAATGCTGTAATCTGGAAATGCCCTGATCGGCATATCCTATCCATAAATCGTGATAACTGTCGGATTGCAAAGTGCTGATGGTATCGCTGCCAAGGCCGGTGTCGGATGCCGGGTCCTGCTTATAATGGCGAATCTGACCTGGCTTTAATAAAAATAATCCGTCCCCTCGGGTGCCTACCCAGAGTTGTTGTAATCCGTCTAAATACAACACACCAATATTCGGTTGATCAGGTTCGGCATTTAATGCAAAAGGTTGCCACTGGCCGCTTTGCCGGTCGAGCTGAAAAAGCCCGGTGTCTGTGCCTATCCAGATCACCCCGTCCGGATCCTGCAATACATGGCGCGCCAAAGTCGGTTTGCGTTTTACATTATCCGCGACCTGAATGGGCCAGCGTTTTACACTGGCAGTTGCAGCGTCAAACAGGGCAATACCGCCATCGCGATTGGCAAGCCAATATTTGCCGGACTGTGCTGGAGTAATGGCAAACACATCGTTATGCGCCAGCAAATTTGGGTTGCTAGGATCCGTGGGCAAAGAGCGAACTTGTTGCGCCATCGCCGATAAAGCAAACAAACCCGCCGGGCTTTGTAGCCACAAAGTGTCCTGGGTATCGAATAACAAACCGGTCAGGTTATTACTCTGGATTTGATAGGGCACCATAGGATTGGCTTTAAACTGCTGCCACTGCTGCTTTTCCGGCGGCAAGAACCAAAGACCCCGATCATAACTGCTGACCCAAAGCGAACCGTCAGCAGCAAAATCAAAGTCAGTGATCTGGCTCTGCGCCAATGATTGCGGTTGCCCAGGCATCACCCTGAGTTTGGCCGAACTGGGCTGATAATGATACAAACCACCGCCATAACTACCGAGCCAGATTTGCCCTGCTGCATCGGTTTTAATTGCTGTCACAGCAGCTGCAGTCAGAGCAGAGTTTTGTACCGTAAATAATTGCTTATCGAGCCGCTCTGGATGCCAGCGCAAGGCGCCACCTTTGGATTGACCACGACTGCGTAGGGGCGCATTGCCGGTGCCTATCCACAGATAACCGTCCAGATCACGCAGCAGCGTGTTGATGTACTGACCATCAATTTCACTGGCCACACCTGGCAACTGCACAGCTTCCAGTTCTTTGGTTTCGGCCAGCCAGCGGAATAAACCAGCACCATGGGTACCCACCCAGATTTCATGCTGGTTGTCTTGATACACAACACTGATTTCAACCTGCTGTGCCACACCACTGCCGCGCGGCAACGGAATACGGCTAAATTTTTCCGTCGCGGGGTCAAACAGATTCAGCCCCCCATAACGGGTGCCTATCCACAGCTGGCCGCGCTGGTCAACCAACAAACTGGAAATCCAGTCTGCTGATAAGCTGTTGTTGTCACTTGGACTAGAACGGAAAGTTTCAATTTCCTGACCATCATAACGGTATAAACCATGCTGAGTGCCAATCCAGAGAAACCCTTGTAAGTCCTGGGTCAGGGCTGTGGCCTGAGATAAACCGGGATGTTGGCGGGACAAATGAATAAATCGGCTGTAAACAGAAATTGGTTCTGCTGCTGTGCGGCCAACGGAGGCATTCACATTGTTTTGTGCCAGAAGTGGTGCGGCGAAGAACCAGCAACAGCAATAAACCAGTACCCACTTTAACCACATAGCCGCTCTGTTCCGACAACCTGATGTTAAAGTCTAGTATTGTTGCTTTTTGCCGGCGTCGCAATAGCTCAGTTACAGCATGATGACGGCTTTGACCAAAGAACAGCATAACAGCAACAACACCAGCGCAGCTGCCAGTAACAATACCCGTCGGTCGAGCGACTGATACAGCAGATAGTCGATACCAATCAGTACCAAACCAGGTAACAGCAGCAATAAAGTCAACATCAGCTGTACCGGCATCATCGTTTGCATCTCCAGCATGTTTTTCTCCCTGTTCCGGCAGTAAAAACTCAGACGGAAACCCTTGGCCGGATAAAAACAGCATAATTTAAATGAGAACTATTTGCAATAACTCAAAAAGGCTTGTATAGTTTCTGCCGTCAGGAAGACAAACCGTACTTGCACGGTTGACACAAGGATGAGACTCCACGGTGTAAATGCTTTTCTGCAGTTTGGGAGCAGGCCTGTACCTGCTCCCTTTTTTTGCCCGGTAAAGCAGAACAACAGGAGTAAGGCCAGGTTTTTGAAGCCGCCTGTTATAGCGGAGGATGATTATCCTGAAACTGCAACATCATTTGCAGTGTTTGCGCCACCAGCTGAAACTCAGCAAACTGGCGGTTGGTCAGCGCCCGTCCGGCGGCATCTGCATACAACAGCGCAAAAATCCGTTTTTCCACTTTTAAGGCAGCGACCAGACAATCCCCATCATGAGGTAACAACACCTCGAGCCGGCCTAATGGTTGTGACGTTGTGTTTTGCGTACGCCAGATGGGTTGTTGATGGGTGAGCAAGTCATGTAATAACTCACCTTTTTGCAATTTATCCAGCTCAATTTTTAATTGCTGACGCCACAACAAAGTGTCACGCCCTGCCACATAACGGGGTTCAAACGACTTACTTTTGTAGTCCATCAACATCAGGCTGACCCTTGGCAAGGCTGCACCTTCCTGCAGGCACAACACAGCGGAATGCAGAATTTTTGACAGATTGTCCTGTAGGCTGAACAACTTAAATAACATATTCAGATGGCGTACCAGCTCAAAGTCAGTCACTGAATATTGCGCTGTCACTTCCAGCACTTTTTGCCGGTCCGGCAATTGCGGCAGAATTTTATCGGCACCATAACTGCTGGCGACAACAGCAGCTTCGTCTGCCATCAGCAGAATTTGTTGTTGGCTTTCTTCGAGCTTTAAATGACACATCATGGCCAATTGCTGGCAGTTACGCGCCATCTGAGGCGAGGTCAGCCCTTGCATAATATGCTGACTGATACTGTCGGCCAGATTGATCACTGCGCTGATGGCATTGGCTTTTGCATTTGGATTCACCACATCCTGCAACATGTCTCCCAGCTTCCATTCTTTCACCAGCTCCCGGTTTAGAGTGTCGATGCCCACCCCCAGATATTTCATCGCTATAGCGTGCTCATCGTCCGGGTACAGATCACGCTCAACAATAAACTGTTCAGCGGCTGGCTCTCCGCTCGCCAATAAAGCCAGCTCAGCCACATGGCGTAATAAAGCGGCAATAAACACCTGCTCGCGTCTTTCGCTGTCCAGTTTAGGCACCATAGCGCGCGCCTGCACTGCAGCGTGAAAAGAGCGGGCCAGCCGTTGTAACAACAAGGTTTTTGGTTTGCCGGTGAGAAAACTGTCAATCAGCACACTGGCCAGTGTAATGTTTTTTACCTCAACAAAACCTATCTGCACTATCGCACGCGACACCGTTTGGATAGGTTTACTGGATCTGTTGTAGTGTACAGTGTTGGCCACCCGCAACACTTTGGAGGTCAGGCTGGCGTCACGCAAAATAATTTGTGCCAGATCATCTGCACTGCTTTCGGCACTGTCATTAAGCTGACACACCTCCAGCACCACACTCTGGATGGCCGGCAATTTGATTTGACCAAGCAACCGCATCCAGGCCGCCGGCCCTCTTACTTCAGCCATCTTAGCCTCCACAACACCGGCAGCGACACCTGGCCGGCAAATGACAATCTGATGTCAGTGTAGTGCCAGCTGAAGGCAAAACACAGCGCCAACAAAACTTGCCTGCACTGGTGTGACTGCAATAAGCGGCTGATGACGGTTTTAATGGGTGTCGCGTTCGGTTTTTTGCACCAGCACCCAGGGGGAAATCACCACAGCCCAGAGTTCAGTTTTTTGCTCATACCACTGCTGCGCCTCTGCAGGTTCTACCCGCGCTATCTGATGTTGTGCCAGCCAGCTGGCCACCTGGGTTTTATCATCCACAGCAAAAGCATAAGCCACATCCACCAGGTCCAGCTGCGCGCTCACCTGCAACACTGCGCCCGAAGCATAAAACTTTTGTAATTCCAGCCAGCTGATGCGGGCTGTTTCGGCGGTAATTTTGGTTTTCAGGACTTCGGGTTCGACTGCAAAATTTTCATTCATGCGTCTGACTCACTCTGATCACGGCGCCTGCTGGCGCCTGGGTTGTTATTCCGGCTCATCAGCCTGCTCTGACACCTGAGCTGCACTGAGCTCATGTTTTTTCAGCAGTTTATGAAAATCGGTTCTGTTACGCCCGGCCAGCTCAGCCGCACGGGTGACATTGCCTTCTGACATTTTCAGCACCCGCACCAGATATTGCCGTTCAAACTGATCGCGTGCTTCGCTTAAGGTTGGCCAGAAACTGCGGTTTTGCGCCAGCGCCTGCTCCACCAGCGCCAGACTAATCACCGGACTGCTGGTTAAGGCCACACATTGTTCCACCACGTTGACCAGTTGGCGCACATTGCCCGGCCACTGCGCCGTCACCAGCGCCTGCATCGCGTCTTCGGAAAAACGGTTCACCTGTACATGATGGCGCTCGCCACTTTGTGCCAGCACATGGCGCGCCAACAGCGGAATATCTTCAGCCCGCTCGCGCAGAGTCGGCAGCTGCAAATTCACCACGTTCAGGCGGTAATACAAATCTTCGCGGAAACTTTGTTCCTGCATCGCCTGTTTTAAGTCGCGGTGGGTGGCGGAAATAATCCGCACATCAATAGGAATAGACTTGGCGCTGCCAACGGGGCGGATTTGCCGCTCCTGCAGTGCCCTTAATAATTTCACCTGCAGGGGGAGCGGCATATCACCAATTTCATCGAGAAACAGTGTGCCACCGTCGGCTTCGCGGAATAAACCGGCGTGTTCAGTGACAGCACCGGTAAAAGCGCCTTTAGTATGGCCAAATAATTCAGATTCAAGCAGATGTTCCGGCAAAGCCCCGCAGTTAATGGCCACAAAAGGCCGGCGCGCTCTGGGGCTGGCCTGATGAATGGCCTTGGCCAGCAACTCTTTACCAGTACCACTGGCGCCTGTGATCAGTACACTGACGTCACGCTGCGCAACGCGGTAAGCCTGCTCCAGCACCTGTTCCATACTTTTACTGCGGGTCACTATGGCCTGACGCCATTCGTCTTTGCTCGGTACGTGCGACTGATGCACGGCTTTTTGCAGAATGTCCCTAAGCTCAACATTGTTCAGGGGTTTGGTTAAAAAACCAAAGACACCACGCTGCGTGGCGGCGACGGCTTCCGGAATAGAACCATGGGCAGTCATCAGTACCACAGGCAAACCCGGATTACGTTTGGCAATTTCGTCAAACAGCGCCATACCATCCAGCCCAGGCATGCGCAGGTCACTAAGCACTACATCCACCGGATTTTTTGCCAATAAAGTTAAGGCGGTTTCAGCACAGTCGGCGCTAATCACCTCATAACCTTCACCTTCCAGTCGCAAGGTCATCAACCGCAGCAGGCTTGGATCATCGTCAACCAACAATAAACGGGCGTTGTTACCACTCATGTTTAACCTCCGCCATTCTGGTTCAGCTTGGCTTCGATCTGGGTCAGAGCGTCTATTTTCTTCTGCAGATCAGCATTTTGCTTTTGCAAACGGTCCAGATTGTCTTGCTGTTGGCCATTGAGCCGGCCCAGCGCTTTGACTGCCGACTCCGACTCCAGCAGTTTCTGGTTGTAGGCGTAATCCCAGCGCAATAACTCGGCCAGCCCTTTAGGTAAAGAGGTTAGTTGTTCACCCAGCTGCATCTGCGCTTTAAAACGCACGGCATAAGGGGTGTCGGGGTGAATACGGATCAACAACTGCTGCAAATTGCTGACCGCAGAAGGGGCCAGCTCTTTACTGAGCGCGTCACGTTGCTTGCCATTCATGGCAAGCAACTCACTGCGAAACTTTGCCCAGGCCGTTAAACTCAGCGCATCGTCGCTGATCGCCAGCACGGGTTTTACCGGCTCTGGTGCCTGGCGTGGCAACTCCACCACTTTTTCTGGTGCCGGCAAGGGTTTGTGCACCACAGGCAGTTGCACCGGGCCACCCTGACATCCTGCCAGCAACACAGTTCCAGCCAGCACAGACCATAACTTCATAACGATTCCTCAACCAAAGGTAAACGGATGCGGATACACACATCGGCATAATTCACATCAACAATTTCTGCCAGGCCACCGAGTAAACGGGCGCAGTCGGCCACAATAGATAATCCTAAACCTGACCCCTGCACTGCATCAAAACGCGGCGCCGTGCCCCGCTGGAAAGGTTCAAACAGTTTAGCCCGCATTTCTGCCGGAATAGGAGTACCGTTATTGGCAACATCAAGCAACATAAACTTGTCATGTTGTTTTAAGATCACCCACACCGGACTGCCTTCAGCGCCATAGGCTTGGGCGTTGTTAATCAGGTTGTCCAGAATACGGCGGAACAACATGGCGTCGGTATAAATACGCGGTAACTGACAATCCAGCTCGATATATTGCTGACGTTGCTGTAACGACAACGCATGGTCATTAAAACAACTTTGCAGCAGCTGTTGGCTGTCATGCCAGCCAAACTCCGGCTTGGCCTGTTGTAATAACCTGTTGTAGTCCAGCAGCTGTTCGGTCAGCTGACTGAGCCTATCGGCACTGCCATTTAATAAGGTCACCACTTCCATCTGCTGCGGATTTAAACTGCCCACCAGCTGCTCGGACAACAAAGCACAACCTTCGCGGATGCTGGACAACGGGGTTTTTAATTCGTGAGAGGCATGGCGCAATAAAATCAGCCGCAGCGCTTCGAGTTGTTGTAAACGCGACGCCAGCCAGCGCAGCTGCTCACCCAGCTCGGTCAATTCGCGTGGCCCTTCCACTTTTTCATTTGGAAAATGATGACTGGCCTGACCGACAGAGCGGATCATGGTATCCAGCTGTTTAATAGGTGAAGCAATACGGGCCGACGCCCAGAGCACCAGGAATAACGTCAGAATCACCAGCGCCACACTTTGCCACGCCAGCTGGTTTTGTGCGTCCACCACATAATTTTGTTGGGTTTGCAGCCGAAGTTCTAACAGCTTCCAGGTTTGTTCAGTCAGCTGTGCCTGATTTTGCCGCAGCGCCAGCAGCACAGGCGACAACTCTTCAATACTGCTTTGCGGATACACCTGCAACAAAACCGCCAGCTGCCGCTGTTGTTGTTCACACAACTCTTTGGCATTCAGATTCTGACAAACGGTATCCAGCATTTGCTGATAATTGCGCAGATGGGTGCCAGCCAGCTTTGCCAGCGCTTCGGTGCGTAAAATACTGAACTGACGCACTGCCCTTTCAATATCAACCACCAGATTTTGCATGTTTTCTGTCACTTTAACGCTGTCGACCGAGTTCTCAGCTTCCACCACTGCATAACGGCTGACATCAGATAAAGCACTGTTACTTTGCCACAGCAGCACGCCCAACGGGATTAACGCCAGAAAAAAACTTAATAAAATAAATTGCCTGAGTGACGCAGGCTGAAATGGCATACGCATAGAAGCCAGTGCTCCGGAACAAGGGAAGCCAACAAAAGCCTATCATAACGGATTTAACGGTGCGGCCAAACCTAATCAGAGAACTGCGCTGAAAAACAAAGATTTAGCCTGAAATCTGGCATAAAAAAGGCCGGTATAAAACCGGCCTTTTCAAGATTTGTATACTGATGCCCCAGCATCAGTGGAACTTAAGCGCGAGCAGCAACACCAGCAGCACGGGCTTTACGGATTTTGGCAGACTGACGGGCATAAGCATCAGCAAACTGCGCTTTTTCCAACTGACGAACAGCAGTACCGTTCAGGTCAATTTTGCGTAAGTAAGTAACAAACACTAAAGCATTAATCACGAAGAATACGGCTGCTGCGATTAAAAATGTGTCCATGGTGTACCTCTGTCATGTTGCCAGTCGTCGGACCGGGCTTAAATTTTTTCACTACACTGCTTGTTTCATCAGGTAAAAAACGGAAGTGGAACCTTGTGTATCACTTGCGTTATTTACCTGGACAATCTGTTTAATGCAGGCGTTGTGCCAACTTTTAAAATTTATTTTTTATTGATTAATATCAACATCTTAAAATACAGTCGAGCACAAAAATAATAAGAACACCTGAAACTGACCAGATGATCTGTTGCTAATTAGCGACAGCGTTCTGCAGCCATAGAAAATATCTATGTTATTCAACATGTTAGCATGTATCTTTTTTGCGACACTTAACCGAGAATTTTGCGAACCTATGTTTTTAAGTTATTTTTCAACAACTTAAAAACATAGGTTTCAGAGGGGCAGATGCAGACTTAACCGGACACGTCGGCCCGCTGCTGCAGGAATGGTATTGATGGTCTGGCCAACAAACTCGGGCTGATAAATATCTTCATCCAGCAGATTGGCCACATAAAAACGCAGCTCAGCACGTTCAGGCAAAGCGGCAATCGCAGTGAATGGCAGGCGCCAGTGTAAGTCGAGGCTGTGATAAGCATCAGCCGCCGGGTTCAGCAATAACCTGTTGGGGTTACGCACTGCAATGTCGGTGGCTGTTCCGGTGTAACTCCACAACAGCGTCAGGTTGCCATAAGACCCGGGCAAGGCCAGTTCGACCGAAGATTTTGCCAGCCAGTTGGGCACTGTGGTGAAATCTGTGATCTGATTTACTTTATTCTGCTGGTAAGTTACCGCTGTGCTAAATCTGACGTGCTCGGCCCACTGCTGCTGCGCTTCAAGCTCAATGCCCTTTAATTGCATCTGGCCCTGATTGACAAAATCAATCACCCTGTCCGCCGCCCTTTGTCTGCTGATCAGGTCACGGGCTTCACTGTGAAACAGCGTCATCGCCAGATTTAACTGTGAGTTTTGAAAAAACCACTGCAGATCGGTACTGTCTATTTGTTCGGCCAATAATGCCGGGTTACCGCGCAAACCGCCGGTGATTTGGCCGGCAGCATTACGCAGCACAATATTAAAATCGGTTTCCACTGCATAAGGGTCACGATAAGCGCGCGCCTGTAACAGCTTCAACCCCCATTGTTCTGTCAGCTGCCACACCAGGCCGAACCTGGGCAACCAGTCGCTGCCGCTGCGTTGACTGCGGTTAAACTGCACGCCGGATGACAGACTGAAGTTATGGAGCAGTTGCCAATCGGCCTGCAGATAAGCGGTGTCTCTTCTGTTATCAGTATCAGGTACAGGTGCTGCCGCCAGGCCAGCTTTGGTACCGAAGTTTTGCCACCAGCGGGCAATACCGCCTTGCCACTTCCAGTTGGGGCTGGCCTGCCAGTGTTGATCCAGCTCCAGCAGTAAGTCGTTGGCATAAGCGTCGTAGTTGTAATGGGAAAAATCCATCCGCGCCCAACTTAAACTGCTTTGTAACCAGCTGTGTTCTTGCTGTTGCCACTGATGTTGCAGCGCAATATGCTGACGACTGCTATCCACTTCCCGCTCGTCAGGTGCTATACCGCCACTCCAGTTGGTGGCGGCACCAAAAAAATCCTGCTGACTGCGGGCAAAGTTCCAGTCCAGTTGCCACTGCTGATAACTGGCAGAAGCAAAAAGCCCGAGGTTTTGCTGACCATAGTCAATCTGGCGCCACTGCCTGTTATTGTCATAAGAAGCAAAAGGCCAGCCGTCATCCTGCTGTAATTTTGCGGCAAGATTGACAACCCAGTCTTGCTGCTGCAAATGGCCGGCCAGGCCGGCGCTTTGTTGTCCTTGCTCGCCAAACCCCAGTTGCAGCTCAGGCGCAATCTGTTTGGCTGTCACCAGGTTAATCACGCCCACATAAGCATTAGAGCCATAAAGCACAGAGCCTGGGCCACGGATAATTTCAAGTCGTTCAATGGCCTGCAGCGGAAAAGCGTTATAGATAGCAAAGTTAATACCGCCGGAATAACTCTCACGCAGTGGGCGGCCATTTAGTAATAACAACACATGATTGTCGGCGTGGGTCAGCAGATTTCCGCGGATAGAAGCGACATTACGCGGGAAAAAATGCGAACCTGTCATATAAAAACTGCTGACCTGCTGCAACAGTTGCTGCAGGTTTTCAGCCCCCAGATTGCGGATACGGCTGGCGTCCAGCACTGTCATTACCGCCGCAGCGCTGCTGAGGTCTTGCTGGTATTTACCGGCCGTCACCACGGAGACTTCAGCCAGTTCTTCCAGCGATAATTCAAATAAGTCTGTACTGTCTTGGGCTATGGCGGTGCCGGCAAAGAGGCAAAGGCTGAACACAGGAAAAATTCGCTGCAGTTGATGCATATTGACACTGATTGACTAGACTCTGTTGTAAATAGCAGTTTAGGAATCAGTATCTTAAATGACAAGGCGGTCTGAAATTAAAGTTAAATCACAGCTCAGAGCGCCCAAAACCCGGACGTTATTTGTGTTGCTGGCAGGCTTTTGTCTGGCTCTGTCCGGCAAAACCGCCGCCGAATCTGCCCTGGATAAACAAAAATTTATCGGAGTACAGGCTGCTTATATTTTTAACCTGGCCCGTTTTGTTCAATGGCCGGCACTTAACAGCAGTACTTTTCAAATTTGTCTGATAGGTGAATTGCAACAAAAACTGACCACGCAGCTGCAACAAGGCACCAAAGATAAAACCATTCAGGCTTTACCAGTGCAGATCCTGGCCATCGATCCGGCTCTGTTGTCACTGGCCGAGGCCGAACAACAACTGCAGCAATGCCGGGTGCTGTATCTGACCGCAGATCCAGCCGAAACCGGCTGGGCTTTGCTGGCACAACTGAAGCAACCTCAGATTTTGCGTATTGCCGCCCCCCAGGTCACCAGCCAGCATTTTTCGCAGGTGAACCTGGTGTTTGAGCAAGGCCGGATTTTATTGTATCTGAACAGTGACAGCCTGCAGCAGTCGGGTTTGCAGATAAATCCGGCGTTATTGTCTATTGCCAGACAAAGGACAAAATCATGAAAAAAGTGTCGTTTCAGCACAAAGTATTCTGGGGTTTTGTGCTGGTGGCCTTATTAAGCCTGGGTCTGGTGGTGCTGCCGGTGCTGTGGAATATCAGTAATCAGTTTCAGTTGCAACTGGAAGCCTATAACAGATCCCAATCCAAAGTCCTGGCCGATATGAGCGCCGCCGCCATGATGTTTGATCAGGCGGATAGCGCGTCGTCGTTATTACAGTCACTGCAACAATCCCCCGATATTCTGCGGGCGGCTTTATATAAAACCGATGGTGACCAACACCGGCTTTTTGCAGCTTTTGGCCCTGAAGCCCCGGCGCAGATCAACCCGGCGCACTATATTCACCCGGTACGGCAGCAAGGCATGTACCGGCTGCTGACCCCTGTGACACTGGATGACAATGTTATTGGTTATTTGTTGCTGGACAGCAACTTACTGCCGATGGAGCAAAAACTCACCCAAAGTTATCTGCTGGTATTGACCACAGTGCTGATTGCCATAGTGCTGGCCAGCTGGCTGGCATTAAGACTCAGCCGCACCCTGTTACAACCGCTCAGCGATCTGCGGGCTGTTACCAGTTCTATTGCCGATACCAAAGATTACAGCCGCAGGGCTCAGCTGTCGGATGACCCTGAGCTGGCGATTTTTATCCGCTCTTTTAACAGCATGCTGGACGTCATCCAGCAATTTAATCAGCTGCAACAAGACAAAGAACAACAAATTCTGGAACTGAACAAAACGCTGGAACAAAAAGTGGCCGAGCGCACAGCACAGCTGGAACATAGCCTGAACGACTTAAAAAATACCCAGAGTGCGCTGGTAGAACGGGAGCGTTTGGCCTCTTTGGGTGGGCTGGTGGCAGGCGTCGCTCATGAAATTAACACCCCTGTTGGCGTGGCCATGACAGCTGTGACCCATTTAACTTACCTGACACAACACCTCAATGACGAAATGCAGGATGGCACCTTAAGTAAATCCGGCTTGCTGCGGCATATTGCAGATCTGAACGAAAGTGCGTTGATTATTCTGAAAAATCTGGAGCGGGCCGCCGAGCAAATCCGCAGTTTTAAAATGGTGGCTATTGATCAGTCGACCGAAGAAGCACGCGAGTTTTATTTATTGGAATATTTGCAAAGTATTGTGTTGTCGCTGCGGCCACAGCTTAAAAAAGGCGCTTATCAGGTGAAACTGGATGTTGACCCCGGGCTTCAGCTGTACAGTTTTCCCGGTATTTATTCGCAGATTTTTACCAACCTGATTATGAATTCGCTGATCCACGGTTTTGCCGGGCAAAATCAGGGCGAGATCCGTATTGAAGCTCAGCTGCAGCCCAATTATTTACAGCTGAATTATTACGACAACGGCAAAGGCATAGATCCAAAAATTAAACCTAAATTGTGGGACCCTTTTGTGACCAGCAACCGTCAGCAAGGCGGCAGTGGCCTGGGCACTTATATTCTGTATAACTTAATTACCCAGGCACTGAAAGGCCGGATTGATCTGGTGGAAGATGTGCCTAAAGGGGTGCATTTTGCGTTATTGATCCCACTGACTGACCGTAAAATTGGGATAGACCAGCACAACGACCAGGCTTAAGGCCCATGCAAGAGTAGCTGGCAGCGCCATTACAGCGCAGCCATGGAACAACCAACAGCTGGTTAATAAATAAAACCGTATTTACGCGCTACCTTGTCAAAATATTCCAGGCACTGTTTGGCATATTCGCGTTTTTCCACATAACTGCCCGGGAAAAAACTCTTTTTAAAACCATAAGCGACTATGTCTTTTAAGCGTTTGAGCGGGATATCAAAGTTATCCACCGCCAGCTGATATTCACGGCTGACCGTGGTATTGGACACCAGACGGTTGTCGGTACAAATCACAGTCGCCATGCGGTTTTCCAGCATATCGCGGAACTTATGCTGTTTAATGTCGGTAATAGCCGGATTGGTTTGCAGGTTCGAGGTCAGACAGACTTCGATGGCAATACGTTTATCGGCAATATAAGAGGCTAATTCTTTGATATAACGCTGTTTATCGGTGATTGTCGGATCCTGAATCATCTCAGGAATAAACATCGAATAACCATGGCCAATACGGTCGGCATAACATTCGGTAATGGCTTCAAACACAGATTCAGCACCATAAGCTTCACCGGCATGCAGGGTTTTTAATAAAAAGTGCTGATGGGCATATTCATACACTTCTTTAAAATTATGCGCCGGATAACCGGATTCCTGTCCGGCTAAATCCAGTGCCACTATCGGCAGCCCCTCTTCGTCACGCAAACGCACACTGGCGCGTACCAGTTCCATCGCAGCAAGTTTAATCACCTGCATAGGTTCAAAATCGCGCATCAGCTGGAACAAATTGGTGTAATAAGGTGAAAAACCTTTGTCGCCAAACATCCGCATAGCGCAGTTGATAATGCCATAAGCAAAAGGGGGTTTGTCACCGGCAATTACCGCAGCCTGTTGATTATATTCAGTTTGCGCCTGCTTTAAGCCGTTATTCACCGCATGCATCACTTTGTCAAAGTCAATACCGGCCGGTAAATCAATCAGCAACTGGGGAGCAAAACGCACTTCGATGTAATTGACACCTTCCTGCTGGTTATCAATGGCCAGCTCATAAGCGGCCTGCTGCAGGTTTTCCATATTTCGCAGCACACCACAGGTGTACTGGAAACAATGCAGGTATTCACCAAGGTTGTTATAAGACTCTTTAAACACCAGCTCTTTTAAACCGGCCACAGTGTTGGATGGCAGCTGTAACTTACTGCGTTTGGCCATCTCAATCAGCGACTCTAACCGCAAACTGCCATCGAGGTGCAGGTGCAGATCAGACTTTGGCATTTCTCTAATAAAATCAGCGGAATAAAACGGCATTTGATGGGCTCTTTGCATAACAGAACAGGTTTTTAGTTATAGCAGCTGGCCGCATCGGGTGCGATAGCAAAAATTTTGTTTTGTAGGAAGTATGAGATTTTTAAGGGATGTAAAACAATAAGCGGGAATAAATGGTGCCCGGGGCCGGACTTGAACCGGCACGCCCTTTCGAGCGAGGGATTTTAAATTAAAGCCTTGATCCTGAAACCCGCGCCCTGTATGGTTTGTAGCGCCACGCTAAAAACTATAACAGAAACTATAACAAATCGGGTATAACAGTATGAGCTTTAAACACCCCACGGAAAGAGCCTTAATTTATAAACAGAAAGGCTCAAACAACTGGTATATATCTTACTATAACCATTTGAACCAACGCAAGCAGATCACCGCCAAAACTGATAATTTAGAACTTGCTAAAAAGAAATTAGAGGAAATTCTACTTGTTCAAAAATTAATCAAAGATGGAACAATTAACCCTTTCGAGACAGGAACGACTAAAACGGTCGATTTTTGCTGTTTTAAGACCATTCAGGAACTTCAGGCCGAAAAGCCACAAAAGTCTGTTTATAGCGCTTATATCAGACATTTAAAACTAATTGGCGAGACTTTCAAAGGTTTATCAATTAGGGAATTAGACAAATTAAAACTTAAAGAACTATTCCGAGATCCTTTGTCTGAAACTCAGTTAAGAGTTAGAAAAACAGCGCTAAAACATCTATTTGAATATGCTATGGATGGGCGATATATCGACCAAAAGCCAGAAATTCCCGACGGTAAAATAAAAGGTCAAGAGATATTCCGAGAGTCAATTACAGAAGAACAATACAACTTTTTAATTCAGAGATTTAGATTAAAGTCATTATCTGAAAATGACGAAAGGAAAAGGCTTAATGCTGAATTACTTTGTAATATGATTATGGTGCTTTACAAGACTGGCATGAGGTTAGGAGAAGCGGCAAATCTAAGGCACGAAGATATAAAACTTGCTTATGACCAAGCGAATGATACATATAAATTATTTATAGACATAAAAAAGTCAAAAACGACCAGACGAACAATATTAGGAGATTCTGATCTAATTGACATAATGTATATTCCAGAGGAAAAAGACAAAAATAAACTAATTTTTGGAATTAATAATAAAGTTATTGATTTTTCTGGAATATTACAGCGAGATCGTGAATATAACTTAGAGTTATACAAGGCTAACGGATTAGATAATTTTGTTATTTATGAATTAAGACATTCATTTATAACAAGAAAAATCAGAGAAAAGAAAAGTCTTATATATCTGGCTCAACACTGCGGGACAAGTGTTAAAATGATCGAGAAACACTATTTAGATCATATTGTTGCTGAAAATTACGAAAATATTTATAACTTTCATCAAAGCGAATACTACATAACGCATATACAAAATAGGGACAGATTAAGTCTTGAATGGAACGAGTAATTTTTTTAACTGAGTAATGGCTACGCCATTATTTATTTTTTGCGTTTCTAACAGCAGCAGCGCGGTAGCTTTTAGGCTTAGGCTTAGGTTGATCAACCTTTGCTTTTAGTTTTTCATAATTAGCCATTGCAGCTGCTCTTTGTTCATCTGTTCTATCGTCACTAACTGATACTAATTTTGGTCTTTCAGGTTTAGCTTTTTCTATCTCAATACCTGCCGCTATTTTATCGCTTATAAGTAATTCAGGCTCTACCTGCTGCGTTGCTTCGTGTTCCTTAATAGTCATTAAAAAACTTTTTATTTCGCTTTGCTGTGCTGTTTTGTGTGTCTCTACCGCTAATTTAACAACCTTATCAGCATTTTCGATCTGCGCTGGTTCTGGTTTATCTTTCACTGACAAAACACCTTTAAATATATTCCCTATAGTAGATAAAAAACTTTTAGCAGGTTTTGGTTGTTCCATAGCGTCAGTAAATCGCTTTTTATAACGCTTTACCGTATCACTAAGCCAAACCATCAAGACCTTGTTTAATTCGCTTTGGTGCTTATCCATTCGCTTTTTCCAAAGCGGGGTATTTTTACCGATATTTTCAGGGTCTGGTTCGTAGGTTGATCTATCTAAACCAAAATGCTTTTTATATTGAATATCAATGACTTTTTGAATAGCGAATTTAGTTTTGTGTTGTGTTAATTCCTTACGGAATCGACCATCAACAACATTGCTAATTAAAAAATGGAAATGCCCATGTTTAGGTGGTTTTTCTCTATGTAAGACACTAACGCAATACTTTTGAAGAAGTGATGCTTCAACACCTAAAACCTTGGCAATACCCTTAACAACTTCACCAGTAATTGTTATGGCTTGTTTATCTGTAATGGCTAAATCACCTGGTGGGCCAAATACAAAACTCGTTGCATAATTCTTATATGAGGATCGGTCAGGTTTTCCAGACTTAACCAATGCCTCAGCTCTTTCAGCAAATGCCAGATCAAAACTCTTACCATAGAAAACTTTTTTTATATCACTTTCTAAATGGTTTTCATGTTTATTATTTAGCAAATATGTTTTATGTCTATCAATACTATCTACTTTAATTTGTTCTACTTTTACAACCCAGTTTTTTATCATAATTATTTTATTTTGTTAATTTATAAGTAACATAAATAATAATTAAGTCAAGCGTCCTAGCGATATCCTGTTTTTATTGTTTTTAATACCATTTTTTTATTGTCAAGATAGGACGGTCTTACGACACGATCCTACTTGTAAGGGGGATACCCCCTTAACCCCAACTTGCCTTTGGCAAGTTTAAAAGCATAAAAGCAAAAGCATTTTGAAGCGTCTGATCTATTCGCTGGCTTGATCTATAAATGCGCGGCGGTGTGCTTTATGCACCGCCATAAGCGCATTAATTAAATAAGAGCGTAGCGATTATTTACCAGAGTAATAAATGGCCGTTAGGCCAGCAAGTAATCAAATAACTTCTGTAATCAAATGAGCAATCAAATATTGTGATCTATTTAATGATTGCATTTTATATGTAAACATAGAATTAAGAGATTGATTTAAAAAAGTCTTTATTTTGCTGGTTTTTTTTAACCAAGCATTGACACTGAGTGACACATTAACGGGCGCACTTTTAACAAAAAAAGCCCTGAAGCCTTTATTTTTTAAGGCTTGTAGAATGGGCAATAATATTGGATTGTCACATTAATGAGAATTTTTTTACACAACTATTGACAAATGATTTTTATATAATACGTTAAAATAAAAGAGGTTTATTATTATGAATAATTCAATAAAAGAAAGGACAAAAAAAGACGTAAGATTTAAAGAATATGCTTTTAAGACTGATGAAGATGGAAATAAAATACCTTTAAAGGTTAATAAAGAAACTGGCGAATACGAGGAAAAAAACCCACCATTCATCCAGCTGTACAAGCAGTATACCCCATTGATCAGGAAGTTAATAAAGACCAACCCGTTAGCCGCTCAAATCTTTATGTTTTTTGTTGAAAATATGGATGGCACTAACGCAATTATAATATCGTACCAAGCAATGGAAGAAATATTTGAAGTTTCAAGAAGAACAATAAACAGAGCAATTAAAGAACTTAAAGACAATAAATATATTGACATTCAAAAATCAGGAAATATGAACATTTACTGTATCAATGCGGCGTTAGTGTGGCAGCAGAGCAGGAAAAAGATCAAATTCGCCAAATTCAAAGCAACGGTTTATATTTCAGAGACAGAACAAACGAGAAAAGTTTTTTACTCAGAAATAAAGTCTAATAAACAGCCTTAAAGAGCTAATACAGGCTATTTTAAGCCTTACCCCTATCTTACCCCTTCAAACAGTCAAAAAGTCGCTTAACGGCGATTTTAGACGTTCTGTTATAGCACCAGCAAAACTATAACAAACTATACAGTAAAATATTTGTAAATTAGAAAAATAATATATAAAGATTCAGAAATTAAAAAACCCTTTAAAATAAAGGGTTTAATAATGGTGCCCGGAGCCGGACTCGAACCGGCACGCCTGTTAAGGCGAGGGATTTTAAATCCCTTGTGTCTACCGATTTCACCACCCGGGCAGAGTCATGTGTGCAGAAAGCACTGGCAGAACGGCGCGCATTTTAAGCCTGAGTCCGGCAAATTGTCATGTTATTTTTGTCATTTCCGGCAAAAAAATGTCAGTTTGTTGTTTTTTCCGGCAAAAACCAGCAAAAAATAGCGGCGGCAAAGCTGATGATCCTGCTGGATAAGTTGAGAAAACAGCCGGAACTGCCCAAAATAAAACCAGCTGGTTTGGCCATCTATACTGTTGCATTTCCAAAAGTACCGTGATATTACTAAAAGCATCAACCCAAGCGGTGCAGAATTAACCAGAATTTTTATGAACAACCAGAACCCTGTAAACGCCATTATGCTTAACCTCCTCGTGCTCCTACTCAGGCCACGGGGTTTTGTGCATTGGTAATACAGGTTTACCTGAACCAGCAAAAACCCCGTGCCACAGGCCGGGGTTTTTTGTTACCTCCAGGTCTGATAACGGGATAAAAAATCAGCGACAGAGGAACAAAGTATGAGCGGCCAAGACAAAATCTGGATTTTTGATACCACCTTAAGAGACGGCGAACAGGCGCTGCGCGCCAGCTTAAGTCATAAGCAAAAAATCCAGCTGGCGCACGCCATTGCCAGGTTAAATGTCGACGTGATGGAAGTGGGTTTTCCGGTGTCATCCCCCGGCGATTTTGAATCTGTGCAGGCGATAGCCCAAAGTGTCAAAGGTCCAATTATTTGTGGTCTGGCCCGCGCCGTTGCCGCCGACATTGAAGCCTGTGGCGCCGCGTTAAAAGACGCCGAACGCCGCCGTATTCATACCTTTATCGCCACCTCACCGCTGCATTTACAATACAAATTACGCCGCACTTTAGAACAAGCCACCGAACAAGCCGTTGCCGCCATTCAGCTCGCCCGCCGTTTTACCGACGACGTGGAGTTTTCCTGTGAAGACGCCGGCCGCACACCCATCGACGATTTGTGCCGTATTGTTGAAGCCGCCATTAAAGCCGGTGCCCGCACCATTAATATTCCGGATACTGTGGGTTACACCATTCCGAATGAGTTTGCGCAAATTATCACTGGCCTGCGCAACAAGGTACCAAACATCGATCAGGCCATTATCAGCGTGCATTGCCATAACGACTTAGGTTTAGCGGTGGCCAACAGCATCAGCGCTATTCAGGCCGGTGCAAGGCAGATTGAGTGCACCGTCAACGGCATTGGTGAACGTGCCGGTAACTGTTCGCTGGAAGAAGTGGCGATGATTATTAAAACCCGCGCTGATGTATTGCCGTTTTACACCGACATTAAAAGCACCGAAATTTACCGCTCCAGCCATCTGGTCAGTCAGATTTGCCATATGCCGATTCAGCCAAACAAGGCCATTGTCGGCGAAAACGCTTTTGCCCACAGCTCAGGCATTCACCAGGATGGCGTGTTAAAAGCACAAAACACTTATGAAATTATGTCGCCTGAGCAGGTTGGCATTCGCCAAAACGAATTAAACCTGACGTCGCGCTCAGGCCGCGCTGTGATTGCGCACCGTTTAGCCGAATTAGGTTATGGCAAAGAAGATTATGATTTAGAACAGATTTATAGCGCCTTTGTGGCCTTGGCTGACCAAAAAGGCCGGGTTTTCGACTACGACTTAGAAGCTTTGGTGTTTTTCCAGAATCTGCAGGATGACGATGAACATTACCAGTTGGAGTTTTTAAGCTCCAGCACCCACACCGGCCATGTGGCCAGCGCCACTGTTGGCATCAAAGCAGGCAACGAAGTGTTCACCGAAGCGGCCACCGGCAACGGCCCGGTGGAAGCAGCATTTTCGGCCATTCACCGCATCGCCAAACTGGATGTCAAAATGGTGGATTACAACTTACAGGCCAAAGGTGAAGGTGAAAACGCTTTGGGTCAGGTCGACATTATTGCCGAATATCAGGGGCGCCGTTTTCATGGTGCAGGTTTGGCTACCGACATAGTGCGCTCTTCAGTTTTAGCCTACGTGCACGTATTGAACCTGATTGAGCGCAGCAAACGCATTGATGCTGTTAAACAAGCACGCAAACAGGCCTGAATCAATCAGCTTGAATAACCCGATTTCAGAACAAAATTGAACCAGAGAACAAAATGAAAACTTATAAAATTGCAGTATTGGCCGGTGACGGCATAGGCCCAGAGGTGATGCAGGAAGCATTAAAAGTGCTGGAGGTGGTGTCCGATAAATTTGGTTTTGCCATTCAGACTGAAGCGGCCTTAGTGGGCGGCGCCGCTATTGATGAACATGGGCAAGCCCTGCCCGCCACTACTCTGGATTTATGTAAACGCAGCGATGCTATTTTATTTGGTTCTGTTGGTGGCCCCAAATGGACCAGCCTGCCACCGGCACAGCAACCGGAGCGTGCTTCGTTATTGCCCCTGCGTAAAACCTTCGATTTATTCTGCAATTTACGCCCGGGCAAAATTTACCCGGCCTTTGCCGAATTATCGCCGTTACACCCACGCACCAGCAGTCAGGGCATGGATATTTTGTGTGTACGCGAACTCACCGGCGGCATTTATTTTGGTGAAAAAGGCCGCTCGCCAGACAGCGCTTTTGATACCCAAACCTATAGCGTGAAAGAAATTGAGCGTATCAGCCGGGTTGCTTTTGAAGCTGCAACCAAACGCAATCACAAAGTGACATCTATTGATAAGGCCAATGTGCTGGCCACCTCGGTGTTGTGGCGTGAAGTGGTTGAACGCGTTGCCAAAGATTATCCGGGCGTTGCGCTTGAACATATGTATATCGACAACGCCGCTATGCAGCTCATTCGGGCCCCCAAGCACTTCGACGTGCTTTTGTGCGACAACCTGTTTGGCGACATTTTATCCGATGAAATTGCCGCCATTGCTGGCTCTTTGGGTTTATTACCATCCGCCAGCTTAAACGGCTCCAACTTTGGTTTGTATGAACCGGCCGGTGGCAGCGCACCTGATATTGCAGGCCAGGGCATTGCTAACCCTGTGGCCCAAATTTTATCGGCCGCTTTATTACTGCGCTTTAGCTGTGGTGAGGAAGCCGCAGCACGCGCTATTGAGGCCGCAGTTGAACAAACTTTAGAGCGCGGCATTGTTACCCGCGATATCAACCCACAATCCACTTACAGCACAAGCGATATTGGCAATGCCATAGTTAACGCTATTCGCGAAGGAGCATAAAAATGAGCCGCACTCTTTCTCAGAACCCTGCTGAGCAGCAAACAGGTAAAACCCTGTATCAGAAAATTTATCAAAGCCATGTGGTGGGCGCGTTAAATGGCAGTACCGACTTATTGTTTGTTGACCGTCACCTTATTCACGAAGTGACCAGCCCGCAGGCGTTTTCCGGTTTAAAACTGGCTGGTCGCAAAGTACGGCGGCCGGATTTAACCTTCGCCACTATGGATCACAACACCTCAACCCAGGTGCGCAGCTACGACGCTGCAGGTGAAACTTCCCGTAAACAGCTGGAAGCCTTAGCGGCCAACTGCGCCGAACATGGCATTGAATTGCTGGATTTATATCATCCGGATCAAGGCATAGTGCATGTGATAGGCCCAGAGCTGGGTTTAACCCAACCTGGCATGGTGATTGTGTGTGGCGATTCCCATACCTCCACCCATGGTGCTTTTGGCGCCATTGCTTTTGGTATTGGCACCTCTGAAGTAGAGCATGTGCTGGCCACCCAAACTTTGCCACAACAAGTGGCTAAAACACTCAAAGTGGAAGTGACAGGCCGGTTGTCGCCTTTTGTCACGCCTAAAGATGTGATTCTGGCCATTATCGGCAAATTAGGCACTGCAGGCGGTAACGGTTATGTGGCGGAATTTTGTGGTGAAGCCATTCGGGGCATGACAATGGAAGGTCGTATGACTTTGTGCAATATGAGCATAGAAATGGGCGCTAAAGCCGGTTTAATTGCACCGGACGACACCACTTTTGCTTATTTGCAGGGCAAAGCCCATGCGCCCAAAGCAGAACATTGGGATGCCGCAGTGGCCTATTGGCAATCGCTTTATTCAGACGCCGACGCCAGCTTTGATAAAGTGGTCACTATTGACGGCAGCCAGATCAAACCTCAGATCAGCTGGGGCACCAACCCTGAACAGGTAATAGCCGTAAATGAGCCGGTGCCTGCACCTGAGTCTTTTACCGATTTAATTAAAGCCGACGCCGCCAAACGTGCTTTAACCTATATGGGCTTGGAAGCAGGCCAGAAGCTAACCGATATCAAGGTGGATGTGGTGTTTATCGGCTCCTGCACCAATAGCCGTATTGAAGATTTGCGCGCTGCCGCCGCTGTGGTGGGTAGCCAGAAAGTGGCGGCCGGTGTGCGTGCTTTAGTGGTGCCGGGCTCTGGTCAGGTCAAACGTCAGGCCGAAGCCGAAGGTTTGGCTGATGTGTTTAAAAATGCCGGTTTTGAATGGCGTGAACCTGGTTGTTCTATGTGTTTAGGTATGAATGACGATCGGGTTGATGCCGGTCAGCGCTGTGCATCGACGTCAAACCGTAACTTTGAAGGCCGGCAGGGTCGCGGCAGCCGTACCCATTTAGTCAGCCCTGCTATGGCAGCAGCGGCCGCTATTGCCGGTAAGTTTGTGGATGTTTCCCAGATTTCATTTTCAGAAGGAGCACAGGCATGAGCCAGATTTTCGCGAAGGGTTTAGTCTGCCCGCTGGATAAAAATAACGTGGATACTGACCAAATTATCCCAAAACAGTTTTTAACTTCGGTTAGCCGTGACGGTTTTGCGCAGGCGCTGTTTTTTGACTGGCGTTATCAGGCCGATGGCAGCGCCAATCCGGATTTTGTGCTGAACGCACCACAATATCAGGGCGCGTCTATTTTGTTGACCCGTGCCAACTTTGGTTGTGGCTCGTCGCGCGAACATGCGCCCTGGGCCATTCAGCAATATGGGTTTAATGTCATTATTGCCGAAAGTTTTGCCGACATTTTTTTTAATAACAGCGTCAACAACGGTATGTTATTGATTAGCTTAAGCGCGTCCAATATCGAGTTTTTATTTAACCGCTGCAAACAAGGGCCGCAGCAGTGGCAAATTGATTTGGCCAATCAGGAAATTCTGCTTGGCAACAACGCTGCTGTTGGTTTTCAGATTGATCAGGACGTCAAACAGCGGCTGCTGTCTGGCCTGGATTTTATTGGCGCCAGTGAAACCTTAAGTGCGCAGATAGCCAACTACGAACAGCAGCGCCGCCAAAACACCCCCTGGCTGGGCTGATTGGCGACTGGGACTCAGTGGGCATAAGCGGCAGGAGCATGCGCGAGCAGTTGAGGCCTGAACACACCGATGTACCTTGGGTTCACCGCATAAAAAACGCAGGATTTTCCTGCGTTTTTTATTTAAGCCAAACTGCGATTGCGGTATTTGGCTCGTTAGCTAACTCTTTATTCGCTTTTTACTTTTCTCAGCCTTTAGCTGCGTACCTGGCCGTCACCAATCACTATATATTTTTCCGTGGTTAAAGACTCCAGCCCCATTGGGCCATAAGCATGTAACTTACTGGTGGAAATGCCAATTTCAGCCCCTAACCCCAGCTCGCCGCCATCAGAAAAACGCGATGAAGCGTTTACCATCACCACAGCTGAGTTCACCACTTTTAAAAACTGCTGGGCACGGCTGATATCCTGGGTGCAGATCACTTCGGTATGGCCTGAGCTATGTTGTTCAATATGCGCGACAGCAGCGGCAAAGTTGTCGACCACTTTCACCGACATGGCCAGCGCCAGATATTCAGTATCAAACTGATCGTCTGCGGCCTGTTGCGCCTGTGGCAGTAAGGCAATAGTGCTGGCACAGCCAAATAGTTGTACACCTTTTTCTGTCAAAGCCTTGCCGGCCAAAGGTAAAAACTTAGCGGCAATATCAGCATGCACCAGCAGGGTTTCCAGCGCATTACACACGCCTGGCCTTTGGGTTTTGCCATTCAGTAACAGCGCCAGCGCTTTGTCAAAGTCGGCCGCTTTATCCACAAATAAATGGCAAACGCCTTTATAGTGCTGGATCACCGGAATACGGCTGTGTTCGCTGACAAAACGGATTAAACCTTCGCCGCCGCGCGGGATCACTAAATCCACGCTGTTGTCCTGCTGCAGCAGGCTTAACAATAACGCCCGATCCGGATTAGGCAGTACACAAATCGCCGCCGGATTGATCTGGTGTGCCACCAGCACCTGCTGCAACACTTTGGCAATGGCCAGACTGGAATTGAGTGCTTCACGGCCACCGCGTAAAATCACCGCATTACCGGATTTAAAACACAAGGCACCGGCGTCGGCCGTCACATTGGGCCTGGCTTCATAAATCATCGCTATCACGCCAAGCGGAATGCGCATGCGCCCCACCTGAATGCCATTGGGTCTTGGCGCCAGCTGCCGGATTTGCCCGACAGGGTCAGCGAGACCCGCAATTTGCCGCACTGCGCCCGCCAGCGCCTGAATGCGCTCCGGCGTTAATAACAACCTGTCCTGCATTGCAGCGGCTAAACCATTGGCAACAGCATTTTGCATATCCAGCTGATTTTGCTCCAGAATGCTGCTGGTTGCCGCCTCCAGCGCATCGGCCATCGCCAGCAATACCTGGTTTTTTTGCGCTTCAGACAACTGCGCCAATTGCCGGCTGGCCACTTTGGCTTGCTGGCATAACGCCACTACTTCTGCGGCTGTATTCACTTGCTGCTGCATTATTGCTGCTCCATCAGAACTAAATCATCACGGTGAACCGCCACTTCGCTTGGACAATAACCCAGCACGGCTTCAATCTGGCTGCTGTGAATACCTTTGATTTTATTCAGCTCAGGTGCGCTGTATTGGCAAACCCCTTTGGCCAGTCTGGTACCTGTGCTGCTGACCAGCCAAATTGCATCCCCTTTATCAAAATCGCCCTGAACAGCCGTCACCCCTTTGACCAGCAATGAAGCGCCTTTATGTAATAAGGCATCCACAGCACCGGCGTCCAGTGTCACTTCAGCACTGGCTTTGCTGCTGTGTAATAACCAGTGTTTTTTGGCCGATAAGTGGCCAGGCTGAGCACAAAACAAAGTGCCCGCTGCTTTTCCTTGCAACAACGCATCAAAACTACCGGCTTTCTGGCCATTGATGATCAGAGTTTCAATGCCCTGAGCTGTAGCTTTGGCAGCTGCCTGTAACTTCGTCACCATACCCCCTGTGCCAACACTGTGGTGGCTGCCACCGGCCATCGCATAAATATCCGCCGTGATGGCTTCAACCCGGGCAATAAACCGGGCGTCCGGATTGGTTTTGGGGTTGGCACTATATAAACCGTCAATATCAGAACAGATGATCAATGCATCAGCGTCTACCACAGTTGCTACCATGGCCGCTAAGTTGTCGTTATCACCTACTTTCAGTTCGGCTGTGGCTACTGTGTCGTTTTCATTGACCACAGGCAAAGCGCCATGGCTTAACAAAGTACGCAAGGTATTGTCGATATTCAGATATCTTTTGCGATCGCGTAAATCATCATGGGTTAATAAAATCTGCGCACAGGGCCAGTCCAGCAGCTTGCTCCAGATCATCATCATCTGACTCTGGCCAATAGCTGCCATGGCTTGTTTCACGTTGATGGGCAGCGGTTGATGGTTAAAGGGGATAGCGGCGCGACCTGCAGCCACACTACCGCTGGATACCAGCACCACTTCCACTCCCTGTAATTTGCATTCGCTGATAAAGCGGGCAATCGCCAGCAAATAACGGGTGGAACAACCTTTGCCTTCCGGCGCAATCAAAGCACTACCCACTTTGATCACAATCCGCTTCCAACGCAGCGCGTTCATCTTGTTAAAAACCTCTGTCATTCCGGTTAAATCCGGCCTGAGCTTAACTTTTCAGACGTATATATGTCCAGTTCAATCCAGTGGCCAGACTAGTTCAGTAAAATACAGCCAAATTTACTGGCATCCACGCCTTGCTCTGACTACACTGCCGCCGCCTTTAAACCAGAAATTCAGCCAAAATTCAGTTCTGCCGAACTAGGCTGCCTTTAATGCTTACATCAAGGAACGCTGATGAATACACGTCATTTTTTGGTTGCAGCCTTATGCACCAGCTTAACTTTAAGTGGTTGTGCCACTATCAATCAGAACAACACCACTAAAGGCGCGGCTATTGGCGCCGCAGTGGGTGCCATTGCAGGTAAAGCCACTGGCAACCACAAAAACAAAAGGTTAGCCATTGGTGCTGCTTTGGGTGCATTAACAGGCGCTGCAGTGGGCCGTTATATGGACAATCAGGAACAGGCATTGCGTGAGCAGCTATCGGGCACTGGCGTAAAAGTGTATCGCGACGGCGATATTCTGCGTCTGGACATTCCGGCTCAGGTCACTTTTGCCGTTGGCCGCTCTGACATTCGCGCCGATTTATATCCGGTGTTAAACGATATCGCCAAAGTGCTGGGTGAATACAATAAAACCATGCTGGTGATCACAGGTCACACCGACGACACAGGCCCAATGGCGCTGAATATGCAGTTGTCACAATCCCGTGCTGACGCTGTAAAAAGTTACCTGATTGCCCAGCAGGTTGACCCTATCCGCCTGGAAACCCGCGGTGTAGGCCCAAATTATCCGGCAGTACCTAATACCAACGAAGCCAACCGCGCTATGAACCGCCGGGTTGAAATTCATATCGAACCCGTGACCGAATAAGGTTGTCCCAGGGGCGGTTGTTGGTTGTTTTTTAAACCGCCCTTTTTTCTGCTGAATTCTGCGCTGTATTGCCGACATCCACACCCCCCACTCAAACCTGATGCTGGTTTTACATATCAGCAGCATAGCCCCACCGCCAGACTGTTTAATCCGGCGAAAAAACGGTAGTCTTGGCCGGTTTTGACATCAAGGGCAATTTTGCATGCAGTTATTAATCTGGGTGACACTGATCTGGTCTTTTAGTTTTTCACTGATAGGTGAGTTTCTGGCAGGTAAAGTAGACCCTTATCTGGCCGTTGGCAGCCGGATGGTACTGGCACTGTTGTTGTTTTTACCCTGGTTAATCCGTTACAAAACGCCGCCCAAACAAGCATTGGCATTGGCCGGTATTGGGGCAGTGCAGCTTGGGCTGATGTATCTGTTTTTTTATCACAGCTTTTTATATCTGACAGTGGCTGAAGTACTGCTGTTCACTATTCTGACACCGGTTTATGTAGTGCTGTTTGACCGCATTTTGCAACGCAAAACTATCAGCTGGCACTGGCTTGGGCCAGCAACTTTGGCCGTACTGGGTGCCCTGGTGATCCGCTTTACCGCCCCAACCACAGATTTCTGGCTCGGTCTGATCTTGGTGCAGGCTGCCAATCTTTGTTTTGCTTTTGGTCAGGTGGCTTACCGTCAACTGAACCTTGGCAACAGCATGCAACAACAACAGAGTTTTGGCTGGTTTTTTGTCGGTGCTTCCCTGGTTGCAGCTTTGGGCGCCTGGTTATTTGCAGACTGGCAAAAAATGCCACAACAAGGCAGCGACTGGGCCATTTTAATTTGGTTGGGGCTGGTAGCCTCTGGTCTGGGTTATTGGCTGTGGAATGCCGGCGCCCGGCAGGTGAATGCCCATCAGCTGGCTGTGATGAATAACCTGTTGATCCCGGCCGGTTTATTGGTGAATTTTGTGCTCTGGCAGCATCAGGTGAACTGGCTGACTTTTAGTCTGGGGTCGCTGTTGATTGTGTTGAGTTTAGGCTGGGGTAAAAGGCTCAGCATCTAGCTGAGCCGAAGTGAATTAGTTCACTGCATACTGACGTTGTAACGCGTTCATTTGATTCTGCAAAGCGGCGAGCTCGTGTTTCTGCTTTTGCTTCTGCTCGGCAAATTCCTGCCGCAGTTTTTGCATTTTCTGATTCAGCATCGTCAGATAATTCGACTTCGCGCCTTTTTTCTGCGCTTCGTAATATTCATTTTCAAGTGCTGTTAACTGCTTTTTTTGCTGTTGTTCAGTCAATGAAAGTTGATACTCCAGATAACGGCCTTTTTTCTTCAGGCTTTCCATCTGCAGATCGGTTTTTTTATTGCTGCTCAACACTACATTACCAGCGTTAACTTCCTGCGCCAGTTCAGCGCTTTCTTCACAAGGAAACTGACTGAAAGTAACTTTGCCGTCCTGCTCGCATTGATAGACGTTGGCATGTGCACTGGTGGCACAAAGTAATAATAAGCAAAGGCTATGACTTTTCATCGGCAGTTCTCCCAACTTGAACGTTAAATGTACAGAAGCATTTAAGATCAAGCAAGTACTGAACCAACAAAGTTACATATTTCTGACGATGTCACAGCTGGTTAACAACAGACGCCGGCAGCAGCGCCGGCGTCAAAGCCTTTAACCACGCAGCTTGCGGCGCATAAAGTTAGGCAATGCCATAGCAGCCTGATGGATATCGGCGTTGTAATATTCAGTGGGAAAATCGGCGTTATCAGCATCTTCACGACGGAAACCATCAAAAGACTGACCTTTACGTGCCAGAGTGCAGGTCCACCAACCACTTGGATACACCATTTGTGGAAAATTCAAAGTTTGCAGTGCGGCAAAACCAGCGTCTTTCATCGCTTCACGCATGGCGTTCAACAGCTCCAGGTGGATCAGCGGCGACTCACTTTGTTGCACCAGAATGCCGCCTGGTTTTAACGCATGAAAACAGCTCTGATAAAAAGCGCGGTTAAATAAACCCTCACCAGGACCAATAGGATCAGTTGAATCCACAATCACCACATCCAGGCTTTCAGGCGCCGCTTCGCGCATATATTTGATACCGTCATCAAACAATAAGGTCACGCGCGGGTCATTGTTAGAAGCACACAGCTCAGGGAAATATTGCTCCGCCATCCGGGTGACCTGCTCATCAATATCGATTTGGGTAACAGCTTGTACTGATCGATGTTTTAACACTTCACGTAAGGTACCGCAGTCACCACCGCCGATGATCACCACCTGCTGCGGATTGGGATGAGTAAACAATACCGGATGGCTTAACATCTCGTGATACAGGAAATTTTCCCGACTGCTGAGCATAATCACGCCGTCTATCACCATCATATTGCCGAATTCAGTGGTTTCGTAGACTTCAATATGTTGGAAAGGAGACTGAACTTCAGCTAACTTTTGGTGAATTTGCAGCGAAAACGCACTTCCGCTTGGTTGAAAAATCTCGGTAAACCATTGTTTAGAAATAAGTTCTGACATAGCTCCACTCCGGGCACTGGCAAAGGGGGCAATTATTTTGCCAGTGAAGCCGCTTTGGGACAAATTTTTCATGTTTTTTTGCTGCTATTGCACTTAAAATAGCGGCCTAATTTTTTGAAGGGCACGACAATGGCAGAATGGGGTATCGACAAAGCAAGATCCATCTATAACGTAGCAGTCTGGAGCGAAGGCTATTTTGACGTCAACGCACAGGGCGATCTCGTTGCTTATCCGGATCAGGATCACAGCAAACCAGGCATTAGCTTTCCGGAGCTGACTGCACGTTTTAAAGAAGAAGGATTAACGCTGCCAGTGTTGGTACGTTTTACCGACATTCTGGAACATCGTGTTGATACGCTGATCAAGTCTTTTGCCAAAGCGAAGCAAGAGCGTGAGTATCAGGGCGAATACACAGCGGTTTACCCAATCAAAGTAAACCAGCAGTTTTCCGTCGTCAGCAAACTGGTCAGCCACCACAGTGGCAAAGTGGGTCTGGAAGCAGGTTCTAAACCAGAACTGATGGCCATTTTAGGCGTCACAGAACAGCCACTGCGGATTGTCTGTAACGGTTATAAAGACAGCGAGTTTTTACGCCTGGCCACTATTGGCCAGATGATGGGCCACAGCGTTTACGTGGTGGTTGAAAAACTGTCTGAATTAAAAACCCTGATCCGCGAAATTGACAGCCTGGATGCGGCGCCTTTTATCGGTATCCGTATCAAACTGAATTCTGTGGGTAAAGGTAAATGGCAAAACACTGGTGGTGAAAAAGGTAAGTTTGGCCTCACCGCCACTCAGGTGCTGCAAGCCATTGATATTTTAAAAGAAGCCGGCAAGCTGCATTTATTACAACTGGTGCATTTCCATATTGGTTCACAAATTGCGAATATCCGTGATATTCACAACGCTATCCGTGAATGTGCCCGTCATTATGCTGAACTGCGGACCTTAGGCGTGCCTATCACCACAGTGGATGTGGGTGGTGGTCTGGGTGTGGATTACGAAGGTTCGAACTCCCGTTCAGCCTGTTCGATGAACTACACCATGTACGAATACGCCCGCAACGTCGTGTACGGTTTAAAAGAAGTCTGTGACGAATACGATTTGCCACACCCGAATATCATCACTGAATCTGGCCGCGCCATGACAGCCCACCACGCTGTACTGGTCACAGACGCTATCGACGTCGAACGTGCACCTGGCCTGCGTCATCTGCCGGAGCCAAGCGAAGATTCACCTCAGGTAGTTTGGGCTTTATGGGATTCTTACCAGAATGTCACGGCCCGCTCTGCGGTTGAGGCTTATCACGACGCTGTGCATTATTTTACCGACGCCCATGCCCAATACGTGCACGGTTTGCTGACGTTAAAAGACTGGTCGTTACTGGAGCAGATTTATTTTGCCACCATTAACAAAGTGAAAGACAAGCTGGATTTATCCTCACGTTCACACCGTGAAATTCACGATGAACTGAATGAAAAACTGGCCGACAAGTTATTCGTTAACTTCTCATTATTCCAGTCGATGCCGGATGCCTGGGGTATTGACCAGCTCTTCCCGGTGATGCCTCTGGAGCGGATGAACGAATCACTGGAACAACGCGCCATTATTCAGGACATCACCTGTGACTCAGACGGTGCACTGAAGAGTTATGCCGACGGCAATGGTATTGAATCCAGTTTGCCGCTGCCAGCGTATAAAGAAGATGAACAGTACCTGCTGGGTATGTTTATGGTCGGCGCTTATCAGGAAATTCTGGGTGATTTGCACAACCTGTTTGGCGACACCGACTCAGTGCATGTTGAACTGAACAACGATGGCAGCTACAAACTGACCAATGCCATTAAAGGTGACACTGTCGCAGACGTATTACGTTATGTGCAGTTTGACGCGGAAAAACTGCTGCAGTCGTACAAGAACCAGCTGGCGACCTCGAAGTTTAACCCTGAACAACAGGCCTCTATGCTCGAAGAGCTGAAAGCCGGTGTTTATGGTTACACCTATTTCGAAGATTAAGGTACACTGACACAGGTCGGAGCAGTCTAACACTGTCACGATGCATTGAGATACAAAGAGCAGGCCACCCTGCTCTTTTTATTTGTGGAGGAATACTTATGTTGCACTTTTTGCCTAAGCCTTTGATTGGCATTATTTCTTTTCTAATGTATCTGCTGAATACCCTGTTTTGGGCCGGCCCTGTTTTGTTATTGGCTATGTTAAAACTGCCTCCGATCCGGTTATGGCGGGTGGCCATCACCTATTTACTGGATACCTGCGCCAGTGCCTGGATCAGTCTGAACAACTTCACCACAAGTTTATTCAGCAAAATTCACTGGGATATCAAAGGCCTGGATAAGTTATCAGTGAAAGACTGGTATCTGGTGGTGGCCAATCATCAGTCCTGGGTCGACATTCTGGTTTTGCAAAAAGTGATGAACCGGCAAATCCCGTTTTTGAAGTTTTTCCTGAAAAAAGAGCTGATTTATGTGCCTGTGATTGGCCTGTGCTGGTGGGCGCTGGATTTTCCTTTTATGAAACGCTACAGCGCGGCTTTTTTAAAAAAACATCCGCAGCTCAAAGGCAAAGACATTGAAACCACCCGCAAAGCCTGCGAAAAATTCCGTTATAAACCGGTGTCTGTGATGAATTTCCTCGAAGGCACCCGCTTTACCCCGGAAAAACAACAACAGCAGCAGTCACCATTCCGGCATTTATTAAAACCCAAGGCCGGTGGCATTTCTTTTGTACTGAATGCCATGGGCGAACATCTGCATAAACTGCTGGATGTGACCATCTATTACCCCAAGGGTGCGCCAAGCTTCTGGGATTTTATTTCTGGTAAAGTGCACGACATTAAAGTAAGAGTAAGGGTACTGCCGATTGAACAACATTTAATAGGCGACTACGAAGATCCGCATTTTCGCGAACGTTTTCAACACTGGGTTAATCAGTTGTGGCTGGACAAAGACCGGCAACTGAGTGCTCTGCAACAGGGAGAAGTATGATGCTGATGGATGTATTCCGGTTGTTGCGTGCCCCTTTGGCGCTGCTGCTGTTTAGTCTGAACCTGAGTCTCTGGGGCATCATTGTGACAGTTTGCGGCCTGCTGAAACTGCTGCTGCCAGTGCCTGCGCTGCAGCGTCAGGTCTCGCGGCTGGCGCACTGGGCGTACCGCCACTGGTCGTTGCACAACCGTCAGTTAATTAACCTGTTTAACCCGGTCGAGTGGCAACTCTCCGGCATGACCGAACTGAAACAGGACAGCTGGTATTTATTAATATCCAACCATAAAAGCTGGCTGGATATTCCGGTATTGAGCCAGTTTGCGCTGGAACGTATTCCGGAGCCGAAGTTCTTTTTAAAAGAAGAACTAAAATGGGTACCTTTTATTGGTTCAGGCTCCTGGGCGCTGGATATGCCTTTTATGAAAAGGTACAGCCAGGCGCAAATTCAGAAAAACCCGGCACTCAAAGGCAAGGATATTGAAACCACAAAAAAATCCTGTGAAAAGTTCCGCCATACGCCCACCACTATTATTAATTTTGTCGAAGGCACCCGCTTTACCCGGGCTAAACATAAACACAAAAACAGCCCGTTCCGGCATTTATTGCCGGCCAAAGCAGGTGGTATTGCCTTTACGCTGGCCAGTATGGGCTCGCAGTTTGATGCTGTGCTGGATGTCACCTTAATTTATCCTGACAACCCCAATCATGTGCTGATCGACATGTTATTGGGTAAGTTAAAGCGGGTGGTGATCCAGGTGGAAGTGCTGCCGGTGGATGACAGCATTATTGGCGATTATTTTAACGACGAAGCTTTTCGCCAGCGCTTTCAGCAATGGCTGAACCAACGCTGGGTGCATAAAGACCAGCAAATCAGCCATTATCTGGGCACTGCGCCTGTCACTCTGACAGAGCTGGATTGTTCGTCGGTGTAACGATAAGCACTGAGCAGCAGATTGCGGGGGGTCACACTGGCCTGACACAACTGCTGCAGCTGCACCTGATACCCCTGCTCCGCCAGATATAAAGCCCTATCCAGCACCAGCCACAGTTCCAGCGGCCGGCGAAACAAATGCTGCACCAGCTCAATGCGTCTTTGCAGCAACAACAACTGTTCCGCCTGAACTAAATAACGATGGCCAACCTGCCCTGCCGGCCACTCAAGCTGATGCTGCGCCGCAGCCCAACTGGCAAAGTCGGCAAAAGCGCCACTAAACCAGTGCTTAGCGGTCGAAGGCAAAGCTCGGTATACATTACTGCCGCTTTGTTCACTCAGCCACAGCTGATAAGCACGGCGCCATAACACTTCGGTATGACGTAACCGCCGCACCCGCTCGCCCGCCGTGTTTTGCCCCTGCACCGCCAGTTTCAGCTCAGCACGGCTTAACCGCAAACGGCTTGCCAAAGCCTGCACCGACAACGGCTGATACCACTCATCCTGCTGCAAATGATAACAACAGGGCAGCAGATGCAGCTCAGGACAACGGGCCGCCACCCCGGCGGTCAGTGCCACCCGGTGTAAATCACCACAGGCATGCAGCGCCACCAGCTGATCAACACTGGCCAATAACGGCTGCGACTGCGCTTCCAGCACATTGTGTTCGATAAAAAATTGGTCAAGGTTAAGTTTATTGGCACTTTGCTCACCTTGTTGACATAACTCAGCCTGCCATTCCAGGCTTGTCACCTTATTTTGATAAGCAAAACACAACACTTTACCTAAATGGCCTTTACCGGCGCACCACTCCAGCACCTTGCTGCCGGGTTTGCCAACAGCTTCGGCAAACAAGCTGATTTGTTGCCATTTGCGCCCACCAATATCGGTGCTGAGCCAGAAAGGTAATTCCAGCCCCTGTGGCGCAAACTGCTGAAGCTTCGGTAAAGCCGCAAATAACAACGGGAAGAACCCGGCAAAATACTGCTGCTGTAATGCCGGGCTTTGGTCGATAGTGTCACATTGTTCCAGACTGAAAGATAACAACAGCTCGTTTAGGCTGTGATCAGCAAAAGGCAGATCATTTTGCTGCATCGGCTGCAGCCGCCAATAAGCTTGCTGCTGCTCCAGTAGCTGGTCCAGCTGTAAAAACCACAACTTCAGATCGTCAATCGACACAGATTATCCGCTTTTAAGGCCATATCAGACTGGCATTATACGAAGGCAAGTTGTAGCAAAGCTACTGTTCCGGCGCCCGGCACTGGCCTCTGCCGCGCAGTTATGCCAGACTAAAGCAACCCCGGTTTTTGCGCAGAATAACCAAATGAATGATTTAGTTCGTGTAATGCATGTTGAAGATGATCAATCTATTCAGGATGTTGCCAGAGTGGCGCTGGAAATAGTCGGTGGTTATCAGGTGTGCACCTGCAGCTCTGGTCAGGAAGCGCTGGACAAATTCAGCAGCTTTGCGCCGCAGCTGGTGCTGCTGGATGTGATGATGCCAGGCATGGACGGCCCCACCACCCTGAAACAACTGCAACAAAGGTACGATCTGCGTCTGGTGCCGGTGGTGTTTATGACGGCCAAGGTGCAGGCCAGCGAAATTGAATCTTATAAAGCGCTGGGCGCCAGTGACGTGGTCGTCAAACCTTTTGACCCTATGACCTTATCAAGCCAAATCCGGCAGATCTGGCTTGATGGTCATCAGGCTTAATCCTGCTCCTGCCGCGCTTTAGCGGCAGTTTCAAACAACTGATTGTTTTGTGCGGCAAAATCTTCGGCCGAAACAGGGCTATTCAGATAAAAATTCAGTGGTAATAAGCTGTTATCAAATTTAGGCGCCAGCTGGCGCGATTCATCAAACCAAAAACCCAGCCCCAGGCTTTGTACACTGAGTAACAACGCCAGTCCAAAAGCCATGGCTATTTTTTTACCGGTGCTGACCTGCATCGCCAGATAAAAATTCGCCCCCAGCAGCAAGGTGAAGATCAGCAAACGTCCGCCTTCCTGCAACCAATTGATAGCGGCGGCTCCGTCAAAACTGAAATTGAGGATCACCATCAGACCCTGCCATACCGCCAGTACACTGAGCCCTATAAAAGTGATGCCTAACTGGGGTAAAAATCTGGCTTCGTGCTGATTAATTTTGGACCAGAGCGCCAGCACGGCCGGCCATAAAGTTAACACCAGCAATAACAAGGGCAAATTGGCCAGACTGCGCGACCACTGCGCCTGTTGTTGCTCCGGTGCCGACAACCAGAGATGAAACACTTCTTCCAGCACTACAAACAGCAACAGCAGCAGGATCATGCCAAGATGACCACAACGCAACAGCAGTTGTTCCAGTGGATTAAAAGGCATGGCCGGCACCACCTGATGGCTGTCGTCGTAAATACGCACCGCTTGTTCACCCAGCCAGCACAACTGACCCGACGCCAGCGGCTGAGCTTCGGTCAGTGGTTGTTTTGGTTGCAGATAACTGCCATTCATCGAGGCCAGATCCCGCAATAACCATTGCCCTTGTTCGTCCTGCACCAGCTCGGCATGATGTGGACAAATATGTTTGTCGTACAAAATCACATCATTGTCATAAGCCCGGCCCAGCGCCACTCTGTGCTGGCTGAATTTATGGCGTTCTGTCACTTTGTGCTGTTTATTCAGCACCTCAATAATTATTGCCATAACACAGCCTCACTAAATTTGCGGGCAAAAGCCTGAGCGTTTTCCTGACTGACCCCTGACAAGGTAAAGTGGCTGATCACCCCTTGCTGCTGATGATCCAAAGAAGCCGCCAGATATAACACATCAAACAAAGCGGCAAAGTTGCGGTAAGCCCGCACACAAAAAATAGTTTTGGCGTGTTGGCCATTGGCCTGCTGCACCACCTTGTGCTGACACTCAAAAGAGGTCACATCTTCTTTGCTGGCCTGATTATCGGCATTGGCACTACTGATATTCTGCTGATAACGGTTAAAAAACTGCAGCGGATGTAAAGCAGCACCGTGTAACCACTCAAACTGCATCTCAATACGGCCGGTGCTGAACTGCTGAGACAGGAAAATTTCTTCGCCCTGACTACAAAATGCCGCTACTTTTTTCAGCTGATCTTTGCTTTTTTCCACATTGGATTCACCCCAGCAACGGATAAAAGGCACCACTTCGTCCGGCACCTTGCCCGGGCCAAAATCTTTGAGTTGCCAGTTAGCCGCTAAAATTTCACTGAACATTTTTTGCTGACTATCAAACAGCTGCTGCGCTATTTGTTTGGGTAAATCGGCATCATTCTGTTGTTGCTGATAACTGGCGAGCAAGCGCTGCAGCGCATCGGCTGGCACCAGAAAACCTAGCTGATTACCGGCAGAAGCAACATTCACCCCAACCACCTTGCCACTGGCATCCACTGTGGGGCCACCGCTCATGCCGGCATTCACAGCACCGGTAAAATGAATACGCGGGTAATAACTGTATTTTTGCAGGCCATTGTAGGTGCCGGGTACCAGGATCATGCCCAAATCATGCGGGTTGCCCAGTGAATACAAGGTCGCGCCCTGCACCGGCTTTTCGGTCTGAATACTAAACCTTGCCTCTGGCTGATAATCGGTTTGCACCAGCGCCAGATCGTTGACCACATCCACCGCCAACACTGTTAAAGCGCCTTTTTGCTGGTTGACCGCCAGATATTCCAGCTGATATTTGTCGGGAAATAACACAGCTTCCGACACCACGTGGTAATTGGTGACCAGTAAATTCGGTTGCTCCAGCACAAAACCGGTGCCAATCGAAGACTTGGCGCCCGAGGCTTTTTCCAGCACCCGCACCTGCAATAACGCAGGTTCATAACGGGCAAATAATTGCTCGGCCGAATCGGCTTGCACCTTCAGAGTGGTGAGCAACAACAAACAACAGCAAAACCAAATCCAGCGCATAACAGATCCTTGTGTACTCAGATGCCAGCACGCATCTGCAACAGCCGCAAACCGGCTGTATTGCCAGGTTAATACAACAAACTATACAGCTTACGCCGGTAAGTTGCGGTCAGGGCATCCCCTTTGGGTTGCACCGCCAGCATATCCAGCATCAGTTTTTTACTTTCGCCAAAATTTAAATCCTGTTGCAGAATTTTATACAACAGCGCCAGCGCATCAGCCACTCTGTTGGCTTGCTGATACTGCACAGCCAGCTGCTGACACAACAATAAATTATCCGGCTCTGTTGCCAGCTGCTGTTCCAGCGCGCGGATCTCCGGGCTGTCGGCTGCTTGCTCGGCCAATTCGATTAATGCCAGCACCTGCTGATACAAGCCATCCTGATCGGCCAGCAGCACAGTGCCCAGCAACTGTTTGGCTTCGTCAATTTTGCCAAGTGAAGCAGCGCAATAGGCCAGCATTTTGCGGATATCCGCCCGCTCTGGTGCCATTTGCTGCGCCTGAGCTAACAGCGGATAAGCCTCGGCCCACTGCTGCGCTGCCAGCAGCGGCTCTGCCTGTTGCAACAACAAGTCGTCTGCTTTGGGCAAATAAGGCTGCAAGCGCTGACGGATTTGCGTTTCGTTTTCCGCACCGGCAAAACCGTCCACCGGCTGGCCATTTTGAATAAAGAGCGTGGTTGGCACACTGCGTACGCCAAATTGCATTGCCAGTTCCTGTTCCAGATCGCAGTTCACTGTGGCCAGCACTAATTGTTCCGGATAAGCACTACTGATCCCCGACAGCAACTGCAACAACATTTTGCTTTGTTCAGCACGTTCAGACCAAAACGCAAAAATCACCAGTTTTTGTTGGGATAAGGCCAATAAATCCCGCACGTTTTCAAAACCAGCCGCAACCTGATTCACCAAGACAACACCTGTAACTGAATTAACTTATTGATTTAATACTATGTGGTCAGGCCGGTGTTTTTGCAAGGCACAGCCTTGCCGTTGCCGTAATTGTCGGCAACGGCCGGAAAATATGCCGCCAACAGCGGCAAAAGCCAAAAAAGAAGTCGACAAAGCCTGAGTTTTTCCCTTAGAGTAACGCCCTGACGAGCCTGCAAAATGAACTTCTGAGCACAGAAGTCACCACTAAAAATCAGGGCCGTAGTTTGAACTATTTGTTGCCAGTGCCTTACGCTGCCAACCTGTCCACGTAGCAAAAGAATTTCTTGTTTCGACAAGACCCAACCGGAACTGCGCCCGTGTTTTTTCACCACAGCCGCAGCGCCGATATTTTTGCATACGCAAACTATGAGACCTGAGTCATGAGCCAACAAAACCAACCAGAAATGCTGTCTGGCGGTGCCATGTTAGTTCGCGCCCTGCACGATGAGGGCGTGGAATACGTTTATGGTTACCCCGGCGGCGCCGTGTTACATATCTATGATGCGCTGTTCCAGCAAAATGATGTGAAGCATGTGCTGGTCCGCCACGAACAAGCTGCAACCCATATGGCGGACGCATATGCCCGTGCCAGCGGCAAAGCTGGCGTCGTGCTCGTCACTTCAGGCCCTGGTGCCACCAATGCGGTCACCGGCATTGCCACTGCTTATATGGATTCTATTCCGATGGTGGTGATTTGTGGTCAGGTGATGAGCCACCTGATTGGCGACGACGCTTTCCAGGAAACCGATATGCTCGGTATTTCCCGCCCTATTGTGAAACACAATATGTCGGTCAGAAACCCGGCTGATATACCGGAAATGGTGAAAAAGGCCTTTTATATCGCCCAAAGTGGCCGGCCTGGCCCCGTGGTATTGGATATCCCAAAAGATATGACCATGCCCAATCAGAAATTTCCGTATTCTTATCCTAAAGATATCAAGCTGCGCTCTTATAACCCCAATGCCAAAGGCCATCCGGGGCAAATTAAAAAGGCGCTGCAAACCTTATTGGCCGCCAAAAGGCCGGTGCTTTATTCAGGCGGCGGGGTGATTTTAGGCCGCGCCTCTGAAGAGCTGACTGAGCTTGCCAGAAGGTTAAATTTACCTGTCACCAATACCCTGATGGGACTGGGCGCTTATCCGGCGTCGGATGAACAATTTATTGGCATGCTGGGTATGCACGGCAGTTATGAAGCCAACCAGGCCATGCATCATGCCGATGTGATTTTTGCTGTGGGCGCCCGTTTTGATGACAGGGTCACCAACGCCACCAAAAAATTCTGCCCCAATGCCACTATTATTCACATCGATATAGACCCAGCCAGTATTTCCAAAACAGTCAACGCTCATGTGCCTATTGTGGGTTTGGTTAAACCTGTGTTGCAGGAAATGCTCAGCCAGCTGGACAAACAGGACAGCAAATCTCAGGCACAGCTGGACCAAACAGCGCTCAACCAGTGGTGGCAGCAAATTCAGCAATGGCGTGAAGTGCATGGCGGCCGTTATGAGCAGCGCTCCGATCTGCTGAAACCTCAGGCCGTGATTGAAGCCGTGCACCGTCACACCAAAGGTGAAGCTTATGTCACTTCTGACGTGGGCCAGCACCAGATGTTTGCGGCGCAGTATTACAAGTTTGATAAACCCAACCGCTGGATCAACTCAGGTGGCCTTGGCACCATGGGTTTTGGTTTACCGGCCGCTATGGGCGTAAAACTGCATTACCCGGACGCTGAAGTGGTCTGTGTCACAGGTGAAGGTTCCATTCAGATGAATATTCAGGAGCTGTCGACCTGCAAACAATATGGCCTTGGCGTCAAAATCATCAACCTGAACAACGGTTATCTGGGCATGGTGAAGCAGTGGCAGGATATGAACTACGACTCACGTTATTCCAGCTCTTACATGGATTCACTGCCGGACTTTGTCAAACTGGCCGAAGCTTATGGTCATATTGGTATCCGCGTCACCAGACCGGAAGAGTTAGAACCAGCGCTGGAGCGGGCTTTTGCGTTAAAAGACCGGCTGGTGTTTCTGGATATTCATATTGATCCCAAAGAACATGTGTACCCGATGCAGGTGCCGGGTGGCGCCATGAATGACATGTTCTTAAGCAAAACGGAGCGGACTTAACATGCGGCACATTATTGCAGTTCTGCTGGAAAACGAGTCCGGCGCCCTGGCCCGTGTGGTGGGTTTGTTTGCCCAGCGGGGTTATAACATTGATTCGTTAACAGTGGCTGCCACTGAAGACCCAACCATGTCACGCCTGACCTTGGTCACGCGGGGTGATGATCAGGTCATAGAACAAATCACCAAACAGCTGCATAAGCTGATTGAAGTGGTCAAGCTGGTGGACTTAAGCGAAAGCGCCCATATCGAACGGGAGCTGATGATGGTGAAGGTGAAAGCCAGCGGCGAACAGCGGGAAGAAGTCAAACGTTGTGCCGATATCTTCCGCGGCCAGATCATCGACGTATCGCCCACCACTTATACCATTCAGGTAGTGGGGACCAGTGACAAACTGGAAGCTTTTATTGAAGCCATGCGCAACACCCAGATCCTGGAAGTGGTACGTACCGGCGTTTCGGGTATTTCCAGAGGCGAAAAAGCGCTGGCCCTTTGAAACCGGGCACTCTCACAAGGGTAAAAACAACCAGGGGCGCTGCTAATAGCTGCGCCCTTTTTTTATGTTGTATCAAATGAACTCAGCCCGCTTTCAACGCTGTTGGATTGATATCCTGCTCTGCGGTTTGGGGCGTAGTTTTAGCCATATGCCGGCCATACACCAGCTGAAATAACGGGGTGGCCATTAAGGTGGTGACTATCGCCATTAACACCATAATGGAAAATAATCCCTGCTGGATCACGCCGTAACTCAACGCAATATTGATAATAATCAGCTCCATCAGGCCACGGGAGTTCATTAAAGCGCCCACTGCCATTGCAGTGCGGTTATCGGCTCCGCCAATGCGCGCTGCAGCCCAGCAAGCCACACCTTTAGCAAAAATAGACGCCGCCAGAATAATCAGTGCGGTGGAAAACACCTGCCAGGAACCCAGTACATCCAGCTGGGTTCTTAAACCTGAATAAGTAAAAAACATCGGCAACAACACAAACACAGTGATTTTGTTTAACCGGGCGCTGACCATCTCACTCATTTTGCCCCTGGGCATCGCAATACCCAATAAAAAACCACCAAACACAGCGTGCAGGCCTACCCACTCCATGGCATAAGCTGACAGCGCCCACAGCAGCAGCACAAGCAAAAACACCGGCTGAGTTAACACTCCGGTGTGGTCGACCTTGTCGGCCAGCGGCTGCAACCAGCCACGGACTTTGGTCAGCATCAAAGAAGCGTAGATGGCTCCACCCAGCACAGCCTTGATGGCCAGCAAAGCCCCACCACCAAAACTGGCCAGGACCACCGCCAGCACTATCCAGGCCGCAGCATCATCAATGGCACCGGCAGCCAGCGCCAGAGTGCCTAAAGCAGTGCCTGCCAGTTTACGTTCATAAATAATGCGCGCCAGCATTGGAAAAGCGGTAATGGCAATAGCAGCGCCCATAAAAAGTGCGGCATTGGTGTAGGAAATATTGGCGGCGAATAAACCGGGTTGCTCCAGCAGCCATACACACAATAAAGCACCGACGATAAAAGGCACTATCATGCCAGCAAGCGAAACCCCGACAGCACTGCGGGCTTGTTGTTTAAATAACCGGGTATTAAATTCCAGCCCAACCAGAAACATATAAAGGCCAACACCAATTTGGGCACCTATGTACAAAATGGGCATAGTGTCGGCGACAAAAATACCTTGTTGCAGCTCTGGCCAAAACAAACCAAACAACGAAGGTCCCAGTACCACACCGGCAATCATTTCGCCCACCACCCTGGGTTGGCCGATAAATCTGGCCAGATAACCAAACAGCTGTGCAGCCAGCAAAATAATCACTAACTGTTGGGCAAAAGCCCAGGCCAACTCGGTATTTGTCATAGATATCACTCGCTATTGCTGTTGTTTTGTAGGCAATGCAGGACAGAGGGTTGTGCGCAGATTGCACCTGGGGATCGGACGCTTGACCGATTCACCGCCGGCTGTGACCGGTCTGTTATTTTGACTCAGCACCATAACGCTGCCCCAGGCCCATAGCAAGCATTTTGTCGTGTGGCTTTTTACGCAGCAATGCCGCTATTTATCACTGTCGCGCCTAGGCAACACAGGCCATTTCTGGCATGCTGCAGCTTTTGCATACGGAATACACTGATGTCAAATCATGAGTCTGAACAGGTCGATCAAAGCCTGCTGTTTGAAGTGATTGAAAACCAGCTGGCAGATGCTTATCCGGCCAAAGTCAAAGCCACTTTAATGCGCCTGCGTATGACGGGTCACAGCCAGGAAGAAGCAATGGAACTGATTGCCTGCGCGCTGGCGCCGGAAATGCTGGCCGTGGTTGAACAGCAGCAACAGTTTAATCTGGCCCGTTATGAACAACATCTGGATCTGTTGCCACAAACCCCTTGGCTGGAAGCCGAATAACCATTTTTATTGTTGCTCAAAACAGGGAAGCACCTTGTGATCTTGCGTCTGATAAGCCTGTGTTGTTGTCTCTGGTTGTTGTCTGGCTGTCAGAGTAAAGTTGCTGCGCCCACCGAAGCGCAGTTGTATCTGCAAATCATCGGCAATTTACCCGCCGCCGAACAGCTGCCGCCTTATGCCACCTTGTATCAGAGTTATCTGCAAAGTACAGAAGTAGCCAAAACGGCTCAAGCCTGGAAAGAATGGCAACAGCAAGCGGCAGCAAAACAGTGTCAGCAGCTGGACTGGCAACAAGGGCAAAAAGACAATTTCTGGACGCTGGCGTTTTATCGTCATGCCATTCAGTGTTTTAGTGAAAAGCCGGACCAGGCTCAGTTAAAACACTGGCATGCGTATCTGAACTATCTGCGCAGCGGCATACTGCAAACTGGCCACGGCAAAACATCTTATGGCGCTTATCAGATCAATCTGTATCAGGACGGGCACGATCTGATGCAACTGCTTGGCATGCAGGTCCTGGATTATTACGCCGAACTGTCCGCCGGCAACAATGCGCTGCATTATGTGCTGCAGGTGTACGACAGCAGCGATCAGAAATTTAAAGCCATTTATCTGGAAAACCAGCGTTATCTGCATGCACTCGATCAGATCCCTTTTCCTTTTACCGGCCTGGTTGACGGCTGGAGCCGGCAGATGCAACCGGAATACACCAAAACCAACTCAGTGTTGCAGGTGCCTGTAGCGATGATGCTGCAACAACAAGGTGACACAGCACAGGCGGTTAATCTTTACCAACAAGCGATCAATGCGGGGTCGCATCAGGCCGCGGTCAAACTGGCTGAACTCTGTTATCAGGCCGAGCTGAACCTCAGCAAAAACCAATGTCACCAATGGTTACTGGCTGCTGCAGACGATGACTATGTGCCGGCGCTGCAATTTTTACTGTTCCTGCATCAAAGTGGCCGGCTTGGCAAAGTGGATGAAGGCAATATCAGATTGCAACGCGCGCAAATCAACGAGCTCGCCGGTGCTGGTCAGGCGGAGTTACAGCTGTCGCGTTATTATTTTGGCAATAAATTTGGCAAGTCCGACCCGGCACAAGGTGATTTCTGGTTAAAACAAGCAGCCGCTGCCGGTATGCAGGACGCCATGGCATTTTATTTGCTGTCGCAGCTGGAACAGCATCCGGAGCAACACGCCGCTCTGGCTGAACAGTTAAAACCTTTTGCCGATCAAGGCAATAGTATTGCCGCTTACCTTTATGCATCTCAGCTGATACAACAAAATCCACCACCGGCCAAAGTGCCGGCCGCCGAATCTTATTTGCTGCAGGCCAGCAAAAACTGGCATCCGGAAGCCCTGTATCTGCTGGGTTACGGTTATGAAGAAGCCCTGTTTGGCGAGGCTAAACAGGAACTGGCACTGCATTATTACCGCTTGGCGGCCGAACGGTTTTTTAGCAGGGCTATGCTCAGGCTTGGTACTTTATACCGTGATGGTGAACTGCTGCCAAAAAACAGTGAACTGGCTAATCGCTGGTTTATGTTATGCAGCAAACAAGGCAATGTGGCCTGCGCTTTTAATGCCGGCTTGATGTTTGATGATGGTGACGGTGTGGCAGCGGATGCTAAAACGGCGGCGTATTTTTATCAGTATGCCGCAGCAGAAGGTTATACCCCGGCTAAAAACCGGCTGGCTTTGTTGTATCTGTTTGGCAAAGGCGTCAAAGAGGATACCACCAAAGCTTTGGCGTTGTTCACCGAAGCGGCCGCTGCCGGTAGCCACAGCGCCAACTATTATCTCGGACTGCTGTATTTTGAAGGCAAAGTGGTGCCGCGCGATTTTGCCAAAGCCAAATTGTATTTTGAGCAGGCTGGCGAACACCCGAATGCCATCCGCTATTTGCAAAACTGGCAACAGATGACTGGGCAGCAGGTCAGGCCCTGACTTCCGCTCAATTAATAACCAGTTGTTTTACAATGATCTGTATTCAATTGGTGACTAAATGTAATGGCGCTGGCATCTACACTCAGCCGTCGTATAAGCTGCGGCAGATATTCAAATCCGGAGTAACCCCAATGCAGAAAAAAACCGCCCCAGTGCTGGCCAGTCTGGCCGCCGCTATGCTCTTTGTCTGTGCACCAGTCAGCGCCACAGTGGTGCTGGTCAAAACCAGTCTGGGTAATTTTGAAGTAAACCTGTTTGATCAAACCACGCCAGCCACAGTGAATAACTTCCTGGCTTATGTCAAAAATGGCAGTTACCAGAACACTGTGTTTCACCGTAGCGTCAAAGGTTTTGTGTTGCAGGGTGGTGGTTTTCGCTTTAGCGGTGACAACAATGCGCCTTTTACTGCTGTCCCTCAGCTGGCTGCCGTTGTTAACGAACCTAAGTTATCCAATGTGCGCGGCACTATTGCCATGGCAAAAATCAGCGGTAACGCCAACAGCGCAACCAATCAATGGTTTATTAATTTGAGTGACAACAGCGCCAACCTGGATCTGCAAAATGGTGGTTTTACCGTTTTTGGGACTGTGACGGGCACAGGTATGGAAATTATTGACTCCATCAGTAACTTACCAAATAACCTCAATACCAATTATCCGGAAGTCCCGCTGCGTAACTACACAGCAGCCGACGGCGCTGCCAAAACGCCGGTCACCAGCAATAACCTGGTGACCATTGAAAGCATCACAGTGATCAACGCTGAAGTGAATACAGCTGCTGGTCTGAATCCAAAAACCAATACGCTGATCACCAGCAAACCTGACAGCGGAAGTTCAGGCTCATCAGGCGGCAGTCTGGACTGGTTCAGCTTGCTGGCAGGTGCCTTCCTGGTTTGGCGCCGCCGCAGCTGTTAAGCCAGTCACACATCATATGTACAAAACATCAACCGGGCTTTTGCCCGGTTGCTGTTTTCTGCTCAGTGCTGGCTTCAGTGACGAGTTTTGCCGCCAATGTTGTCAAACAAGACTGACAATAACAAAGCGCTGTTGCCGGTAAACCGGCTTGTTCAGCCAGGCCAAAGGGCAAACGCAAACACCAGCAGCTTTCGGCCGGTTCACCGGCGCTAACCGCACACAGATTTTCTTTGCCACAACCCGGACATACACTCATCACAACCTCCGCCGCCAGTTCAGTAGCAGCATAGTGACCACACCAGCCAGCAAGCCCCAGAAAGGCGAAGCTATACCCCAAAAACTCTGGCCGGACGCCGTCACCAGAAATGTCAGCATAGCGGCATCACGATGCGGCGACTCCGCACTGACCTGCGCCAGATTAGCGGCGATAGTCCCAAGCAAAGCAACACCTGCCACTGTTGCCACTAAGGCCTCAGGAAAAGCGGCAAACAGCGCCACAACAGTGGCTCCGGCCACGCCGGTGCACAAATAAAACACCCCGGCAGCAATGCCGGCCGTATAACGTTTGGCCGGTTCCGGATGTGCTTCAGGCCCGCTACAGATGGCCGCCGTAATAGCAGCAAAGATTAATTGAGAAGTTCCCCAGGGCGCGCTCAGCAAAGTGACCAGGCCTGTCCAGCTTAACAGCGGTGACGCCGGCAGCTGATAACCACTGGCCTTCAGTACCGCAAGGCCGGGAATATTCTGTGACGTCATAGTGACCAGAAACAGCGGAATTCCAACACCAATCAATGCCTGCCATGACCACTGTGGACTGACCCACACCGGCTGCACCGGTGTCCATGCAACTTGTGATATATCCAGTTGCCCCATGGCAAATGCCAACAACAAACCGCTACACAACACCAGCGGCACCGCATAACGGGGTAACCATCTTTTTGCCGCCAAAAACACTACTAACATGGTCAGCACCAGCACAGGGGAATCCGGCAAACTGATAAAAATAGCCAGGCCAAACTTCAATAAAATGCCGGCCAGCATTGCTGCGGCTAGGGGTAACGGGATACGGCTACTGAGTTTATCAAACCAACCACTCAGGCCCAGCAATAAGGTCAGCAGTGCACTAAACATAAAAACGCCAACAGCCTGCCCTAAACTGACTTCGGTTAAACTACTGGCCAGTAAAGCCGCACCTGGCGTGGACCAGGCGGTCAATACCGGAGCTTTAAAATACCAGGAAAAGCCAATACAGGTGATGCCCATGGCAAAACCCAGCACTGCAATCCAGGAGGCCGTGACCGCCTGATCAGCCCCTGCAGCGCTTGCCGCCTGAAATACGATGGCCACTGAACTGGCAAAACCTACCAACACAGCAACAAAACCGGCTACCACCGCCGACACTCTCCAGTCTTGCCATTGCATTGGCGTTTTTTCCGGTTTCATCAGCACTCCAGTTCGGTCAAAACAGTCACTAACGCAAAAACTTCGCCACATACCAGCAGCTGGCGACCATCTGCAGCTGCTGTGTCCTGGCCCAGTTCAGCCCTGCCCGCACCAGCTGTTCGGCCAGCCCCTGACCTCGGGCTGCTTCAGGGACAAAAGTATGGGTAAAATTGACCTGCACAGCATGACCGGCGGCATCGGTACTGAGCTGATAGTCCAGCCTGGCTTGGTGGCCGGCAAAGTCCAGCACAAAACAATGTTGCTCCGGCAAATGTCGGATAACTGCCTGATCCATAATGGACTCCTTTGCTGCTCTTCTCAAAAAACGACTCTGCTACTTTACGCCGCAGCACCACAAAGTACCAGCACCCAGCACAACCCACCCACCCTAAGGGCGGCAAAGCACAGCAGCGCAACTACTGATAAAACTGCAGGCAAAGCGCCAATTTCTTGTTAATCTACCAAAAAATTTTCGCCCTGGCCCCAAGCGCCCGGGGCTTTTTCAGATGGAGTGGTTATGACCCGCATTGGCACCCCGGCCAGCCCAACCAGCACCAAAGTATTGTTACTTGGCGCCGGCGAGTTAGGCAAAGAAGTATGTATCGAATTAAAACGTTATGGCTGTGAAGTGATAGCGGTTGACCGCTACGTAAATGCCCCTGCCATGCAGGTGGCAGACCGCCATCATGTGATTTCAATGCTGAACGGCGCAGCCTTGCGTCAGCTGGTGATCAAAGAAAAACCTGATCTGATAGTGCCGGAAATAGAAGCTATCGCCACTGCAACTTTACTGGAACTGGAACAGGAAGGTTTTCAGGTGATCCCAAGCGCCCGCGCCGCTCACCTGACAATGAACCGTGAAGGCATTCGCCGCCTGGCCGCTGAAGAGCTGCAGCTGCCCACTTCGCGTTATCAATTTGCCGACGACCACGCCAGTTATCTGGCCGCTATTGCCACCGTGGGTTATCCCTGTGTGGTCAAACCCATTATGTCGTCGTCCGGCAAAGGCCAGTCGGTATTAAAGTCTGATGCCGATGTTGAAACGGCCTGGGCTTATGCTCAGGAAGGCGGCCGCGCCGGCAAAGGCCGGGTGATAGTGGAAGCCTTTGTTGATTTTGACTACGAAATTACCTTGTTAACCGTTTGCTCGGTCAGTGGCACCCAGTTTTGTGCGCCCATTGGCCATCGTCAGGAAAAAGGCGATTACCGTGAGTCCTGGCAGCCGCAAGCCATGTCTGACGCAGCCCTGGCCAAAGCCGAAGATTATGCCCGCCGTATTACCCAGGCCTTAGGTGGCCGCGGTGTATTTGGTGTTGAATTATTTATCAAAGGGGACAATGTCTGGTTCAGCGAAGTATCACCGCGGCCACACGACACCGGCATGGTGACATTAATGTCACAAAACCTGTCGGAATTTGCGCTGCATGCCCGCGCTATTCTGGGTTTACCCATTCCGGCGATACGGCAGCTTGGCCCTACCGCCTCTGCAGTGTTACTGGTGCAGGGACAGTCACAACAGATGCAATTTCATGGGCTTGACCGCGCATTGACCGAAGCAGATACTGAAATTCGTTTATTCGGAAAACCTGAAGTACATGGTGAACGCAGGCTTGGAGTTGCGCTGGCACAAGCCGGCACTATTGAGCAAGCGATAGAAAAAGCCCTGAATGTGATCAAGCAGATCAGGGTGGAGTTATAAAGGGACACAACAACTGCAAAGACTTATTGGCAAACTTTGCCAGTCTGCAGAGTTGTCTCCTACACTAAGAAACTGATAGTCAGCAACATCTGTGCACTGAACTATCAGTTTAACCTGCAGTTCTGCAGCAGCAGTGCTGAATTGTCGTGGTCGCAACGAAGAGGGAATGTGCATGATTTTGTTAGTCGGTGGGGAAAAAGGCGGTAGTGGCAAAAGTTGTCTGGCCCAGAATATCGCCGTGTATTTTTCAACCCAGAAAAATGCCAACGTGATTCTGGTGGATTGTGATCCACAACGAACCACATCTGATTGGGTGCAGGAACGTCATCTGTCACCGAACGTACAATGGATCAACTGTGTACAGATGTACGGCAAGATCCGTTATGAATTGAAGAGCCTTGAACACCACTACGACTATGTCATCGTCGACTGTGGTGGTCAGGATAGCGTGGCGCTGCGTTCCGCCATGTCGGTTGCCTCTCATGTGCTGTTGCCACTGCGGCCAAAACGCCGTGACTTAAAAACGCTGGAACACTTAGAAGATTTGGTCAGCAACTGTAATGTGGTGAACCCCGACATGATAGTTGCCTGTGTACTGACCCAGTGCCCGTCGTTACCCAATCAGGCCAACCGCATTCTCGACGCAAAAGAAGTGGTACGCAGCTTTAATTTACGGGTATTAAATGGCGTCACCTACAGCCGCAATATTTATGATGACAGCGAAGAAAAAGGTATGTCTGTGATGGACACTGAGCCGGATGGTAAAGCGGCTACCGAAATCAAAGACATTATTGTTGAACTGATGGCAATGAAGGCAATTCAAGAAGATGGCATTGACCGATCTGAAAAAAAATTCAACACGATCGAATAAACGCGCTTTCACCGTGGAAGAATTTATTGCCGATGCTGAAAACTACGCTATGGGGATCCCCAAAATCGTTAGTGTCAGACAGGCACCGGAAGAAGATTCAGCAACCCTGCTGAGTCAGGGGCCAATGCGTCATGCAACTTTCACTTTAAGTGCCGAAGCGATTGAGGTGTTAAACAATCTGAGTAAAGAAACTGGCGTATCAAAATCAAAATTGATCCGCCAGCTGATTCTCAGCGTCAATGAACAAAATCAGAGTGCCGCTGTGGGTGTAGGTAAGTCCGTCGTGGTGAAAAAGGTGGAATAACACCGCAGTGCGGTCTGGTTAATTTGTCAGACCGCTGCGGTTGTTCTCTATAACAGCACACACCTGCGTAATACTGTCACCATAGAGTTGTTGGTGAAACTGTCGTTCCACACAATAACGCTGATAAAACTCCAGAACATTAGCCGTACTACTGGCCACCCGCTCCAGTTCTGTTTGTTGACCTCTCCCCAGACTGTTACCTATTTCGGCAAACCGGGTTTTAATGGCCCTCATACTTTGATCTGATTTGACCTTGCTGGCATTGTGCGTTGAATCGCTGAATTTTGCATATAGCTGTTGTTTATAAGGCAGCAACACCGGATGATCTGACAATGTGGCAAGCGCCAGCACTAACACGATAAACCATAAGACTTTTTTCATTATTACACCTTTATTTGCGCATTGGTGCTTATTCTACGCATAAAACAAGCTGAACGAAATCCGGCTTTGTGCCTTGATGGTTTGACGCGCGTTCACCACCACAAGGTGTCATCAGTGTTGACACTCAGCTGTTGCCGAAGTTTACATTTTTTTGGCTGAACCTGCGCTTTATCAGGCTTTCAGGCTCGTCCAACTTTGGTACAAAAATTGCCTTTTAGGGCTGACTTTCAGGATATAGCCTGCGGTTGATCTACCGCAATGCAGGCAAGGCCATGATCCATCAGCATTTACTGCTATAATCGCCCACAGCGCCGGCAGACTTTTGCCGGCCTAGCTGCAGCATCAGAGGTACAGTGTGGAACCACAACAAAAGCAACAGACTATCCCAATTAAAGTGGATATGCACAATCCAAAAGAGCCGAAAAATTACCCAGTTCGGGATCGGATTTATGTGCGGGCAGTCAAAGGGTTGCATCAAAAATTACGCCGCAATATGGGTTTTGTTTTTATGGGCCTGTTTATGTTGTTGCCCTGGCTGCAGTTTGACGGCCACCAGGCCATTCTGCTTGATATTGGCGAGCAAAAATTTAATATTTTTGGCATGACCTTATGGCCACAAGATTTCACCATCATGGCTTGGATCTTTGTCATCGGCGCTTATGCCCTATTTTTTGTCACTACTTTTTATGGCCGGGTCTGGTGTGGTTATTTATGCCCGCAAACGGTCTGGACCTTTATTTTTATCTGGTTTGAAGAAAAGATTCAGGGCAACCGTAATAACAGAATGAAACTGGATAAAGACCCCTGGTCGGCGCAAAAAGTGCTGAAAAAAGGTTTGACCCACTTCGCCTGGCTGGCATTTTCTTTATTAACTTCGTTGATCTTTGTGGGGTATTTTACGCCTGTAGATCAACTGTTTATCGACTTCTTCACCGGCAATGCCAGCTTCTGGGCCGTGATATCTGTATTGTTTTTTATGGTATGTACCTATGGCAACGCCGGCTGGATGCGCGAAATTATGTGCACTCACATTTGTCCTTATGCCCGCTTCCAGTCTGCGATGTTTGATAAAGACACTTTTACTGTCACCTATGATGCAGTGCGTGGTGAAAACCGCGGCCCACGTTCGCGTAAAGACGCCGACTATAAAGAAAAAGGCCTGGGTGATTGTATTGACTGTAACCTCTGTGTGCATGTCTGCCCAACGGGGATAGATATCCGCAACGGCTTGCAATACGAATGTATCAACTGTGGTGCCTGTATTGATGCCTGTGATGACACCATGGACAAAATGGGTTATGCCAAAGGTCTGATCAGCTACACCACAGAGCACAGCCTGGCCGGTAAGCCCACCAAAGTGCTGCGGCCAAAGTTATTGGGTTATTTTGTGGTGTTGCTTGTGGTTTGTAGCGCCTTTGCCTGGACACTCTGGACCCGGATGCCGGCAGAACTGGACGTGGTGCGTGACCGCGGCAGCTTGTTCCGCGAAACCGATGAAGGTTTAATTGAAAACACCTACACCTTAAAAATCATCAATAAATCACAGCAGGATCAAACCTTTGTGCTGAGTTTCACCGGTTTGGAGCAAGCCAGCTGGATTGGTGAAAAAGAAGTCACTATCAAAGGCGGCGACACAGCCGGCATTCCAATCAGTTTGTCGTTGGATCCGGCCGATGCCACCAAACCAGTGATGGATATTGAATTCCAGGTGCGTGACAAAGACGAGCCAGACGTTGAACTGACCCAGGGCAGCAAGTTTTTTGCTGGCCGTTAATTCTGCTCTCTAAAGCCTGAACCGGAGCAGCAGTTTGTACTGCTGCTCCAATAAAGCCATCGCGGTCTTGTCCACAGCCGGTTACACTGCCCACTGCTTTTGATGAGGTTGGTTATGGCCGCTGCTTTTGATTTTTCGGAACTCTCGCCCGATTTAATTCTTGATGCCTGTCAGCATTATGGTTTTTATGCTGAATCCGGCTTATTGGCACTAAACAGTTATGAAAACCGGGTTTATCAGTTTAAAGCTGACGATGGCCAGCGTTATGTGGTGAAGTTTTACCGGCCTCAGCGCTGGAGCACGGCACAAATTCTGGAAGAACACCAATTTGCCTTTGAACTGGCTGAAGCTGAAATCCCGGTGGTGGCACCACTCAAAGTCGAGGGGCAGTCGTTATTGCCTTATCAGGGTTATCAGTTTGCCGTATTCCCTAGCCGCGGTGGCAGGGCGCTGGAAATTGATGATGATGAACAGTTATGCCAGCTCGGGCGTTTTTTAGGTCAGCTGCATCAACTGGGCGGCGCCAAAGATTTTTTGCACAGGCCAAAGCTGTCGGTGCAGGACTTTATCAGTGACAGCCGCAGTGTATTGCTGCAACAAGGCCAGTTCAGTGCACACACAGGGCAACAACTTGAGCAGTTATTACAACAAATAGAGTTGCTGTGCCAGCAACAATATCAACCCAAACGCACTATTCGTTGTCATGGTGATTGTCACCCGGGCAACCTGTTTTATCACCAGCAACCATTTTTTGTTGATCTGGATGACTGCCGCCAGGCACCGGCTATCCAGGATTTATGGATGCTGCTGGGGGGTGAGGCTCCGGAGCAAAGACTGCGGCTTGAGCTGTTACTTGATGAATATCAACAGTTTTGTGATTTTGATTTTGCGGAACTTAAATTGATAGAAGCACTCAGAGCGATGCGGATGGTGCATTATATGGCGTGGCTCGCCAGGCGCTGGGTGGATCCGGCCTTCCCTTTGCATTTTCCTTGGTTTAACACCGAGGCATATTGGCAACAACAGCTGGTTGTGTTGCAAGAGCAGATATGGCGCTTACAACAGCCGGCATTGCAAATGCATCCGTTTGATTATTAACAATGAAATTTCATCAGGCCAAGCCGCTATACAGCACAATTTAGCTTGGTGTAAGCTGTGCGCCAGCTGATGGCCGGCGTAACGGCAATGGACGATAAAAAAGTAACTCTGGAACTGAAAAATGAAAAAATTAATGATGTGGTTTGCAGCGGCTTTATTGCTGGTGCCGGCAGCACAAGCTGCTGGTAAATATAAAGAAGGTGAACATTATCAGGTTATTTCTGAGCAGAAGACGGCTAAGCCGGAAGTCAAAGAGTTTTTCTCTTTTTATTGCCCACACTGCCATTCATTTGAACCTGTAGTACAGAGTCTGGAAAAGTCTCTGCCCGAAGGTGTGGTGCTAAAAAAATTCCATGTTGATTTTATGGGTGGTGCCAAACAGGAAACTCAGGCCGCATTAAGCCGTGCTATGGTTCTGGGCAAAGTGAAAGGCAAAGGCAATGAAGTGAACCGTGCATTGTTTGAGCACATTCATACCAAACGAAAAGCTTTTGCCAGCGAGCAGGACATTCGTGAAGTGATGTTAAGCGCGGGTATTGACGCCGCCGACTACGACAAAAACATCAACAATTTTGTGGTGAAGTCTCAGGTCAGTCTGATGCAAAAAGAACAAAATACTCTGTCAAAATCCAGAGTGCTGAATTCGGTGCCCACTTTTATTGTGAATGGCCGCTACAAAATTGACATCAGCAAACTGGACCAGGCGAATCTGGAGCAGGACTTAAAAGGTCTGACCAACTATCTGTTACAACTGCCTTAATTTTCCGGAGGATTGATGATGTTTCGCCGTATTTTACTCAGTGCAGTTGCACTGTTCAGCCTGACCTTGACCGCTCAGGCGACAGAGTTTGTCGCAGGCACCCACTATGAAGTTGTGGCCGAAAAAGCCACCGCCAAACCTGAAGTCAAAGAGTTTTTTTCATTTTATTGTGGCCATTGTTTCCGCTTTGAACCTGTTGCCAACAAACTGGCCAGCCAGCTGCCAACAGGTGTAACACTGGAAAAAGTGCATGTAGATTTTGTGCAAGCTGCAGCCCCGGAAGTACAAAACGCGTTAGCCCGTGCTTATCTGGTGGGGAAATCTGCCGGTCAGGGTGAAAAAGTTGCCGCAATGATTTTTGATTATATCCACCAGAAAAGGGCGTCATTCAGCTCAGAAGCTGACATTCGCAACCTGCTCGTGGTTAATGATTTTGACGGCAAAGTATTTGACGCCAAAATCAACAGCATGCCAGTTGTGACTGGTGCCAACGCGATGAAATCTGCCCAAAACCACTGGTCGGAAAACCGGGTACTCACAGGTGTGCCCATGCTGCTGGTGAACGGCAAATATAAGCTGAAATTCGACAAGCTGGATCCGGACAATTTTGAACAGGAACTGCAACAGCTGGTGACCTACCTGCTGGCAAAAAAAGACTAACAAATTGGTGATCTGAGCCCGGCAAAATGCCGGGCTTTTTTTTGTCTGAAGCACGCAGCCACAATCATTCATTCCAAGGCATGGCAAACTAAGGTATAACGGCAACATGAAAATACCCAAAAGAATCCAGCCATTGGTTGACGAAGGCCTGGTTGATGAAGTTCTGCGGCCACTGATGAGCGGCAAAGAGGCGGCTGTGTTTGTCGTGCGTTGTGGCGACCAAATCCGCTGCGCCAAAGTATACAAAGACGCCAGCCAACGCAGTTTTAAGCAAGCAGTACAGTATCAGGAAGGCCGTAAAGTACGCAGCTCACGCCGGGCCAGAGCTATGGAAAAAGGCTCACGTTATGGCCGGGAACAACAGGAACAAAGCTGGCAGCAAGCCGAAGTATCAGCCCTGGCAAAATTAGCCGATGCCGGGGTGCGGGTACCTGAACCTTATGGCTGTTTTGACGGTGTATTGTTGATGGAACTGGTGACAGACGCCGACGGTGATGTAGCTCCCCGGCTCAATGATGTGTCGATGTCCGCAGAACAGGCGATTGAAGATCACGCCATTATGATGCGTTACATTATGCGGATGCTTGGTGTAGGTCTGGTGCACGGTGATTTATCTGAGTTTAACGTGCTGGTCGACTGTTATGGCCCTGTGATTATCGATTTACCGCAGGCTGTGGATGCCGCCGCCAATAATAACGCACTGTGGATGCTTGAGCGTGATATTAACAACATGACGCAATATTACGGGCAGTTTGCGCCGGAGCTGTTACAAACCAGATACGCTGCGGAGATCCGGGCTTTGTATCAGGCCGGAGATTTTGACCCTGAAGCTGAATTAACAGGCCAATATCAGGAAACAACGGCTGCTGCCGATGTAGACGCTGTGTTAGAAGAAATTAAAGCCGCTTTTGCCCAGATGCAGGAACGACAGCTGCGCCAGCAGCAGCACAACGAAGACTGATCGCCATATTGCAGCCCGCAGTGTTCTCAAAGTAGTAACCTGATCCACATCTGCAATCCGGCAAGTGACTACAACGACGGGGGGGCTGATATGCGACTGGAACGGGAACAAAGTCTGGTAATGCTGATTGATATTCAGCAAAAGCTGGCACCGGCCATTTTTCAATCTTCAAAGGTACAGCACGCCGCCCTTTGGGCGCTGCAAGTGGCGCAGCAACTACAGGTGCCGGTATTGGCCACTGAACAATATCCACAAGGTTTAGGGCTAACAGTGCCTGATTTGCGCCAGCTGCTGGTGCCGGCCCATATCTTCAGCAAAATTCATTTTAGCGCTTGGCGTGAAGCTGATATTGCACAGGCCATTCGCCTTCAGCAACGCCGGCAAATTGTATTGCTCGGCACTGAAAGCCATGTATGTGTGCTGCAAACCGCACTGGATTTATTAGAGGCCGGATTTCAGGTGTTTGTGCTGGCCTGCGCCGTGGGCTCGCGCACCGAGGAGAACAAACAGCTGGCACTTGCCCGGTTGCAGCAGGCCGGTGCCAGTATTATCAGTCTGGAAATGCTGGCCTTTGAATGGCTGGATAAAGCAGGCAGCGACGAATTCAGAAGGCTGAATCAGGGCTGGATCCGCTAAACGGCCACCTCAGCCCTGCTCGTGGACTTTATTCGGCCAGAATTTCCACCGCTGTTGGCACCAGTTGCCAGCTGATCAGTGGCTGGGTGACAGTTGCAGGGTCAAATTTTTTGCCCTGCGCCCTGGCTTCTGCCGCCAGCTGTTCGCGGCTTGATGCTAAATCCTGTTCAATTTTAACCAGCTGCCCCATGGCCAGCGCTTGTTTGCCACGGGCACTAACCGGAAACACCATATCACCGTCGCGAACCTTAATTTTCAGGGTGCTATCGGACGTCACCGCCAGCTGCATCCAACAGCCTTTTTTCTGACACACACTGACAATCTGGCTTTGCAAAGTGATGGTTTTACCCAAAAACTGCTCTGGCGCTGCCGCTACCTTGCGGATGTCGGTGACTAAGGTTTTATCTACAACACCACCAAACTGCAGCGAAGCGGCCAGCAATTGGCCGCAGAACAATGCCGGTACCACAAAAAATTTCCATTTGTTGATCATCATCCCTCCAGGGGTGTTTTGCGAGCTTGCATACGAACTTCTGTATTTTCAGTGAGATATCACAGCAATATCATATTTTTGTCAGCCTTTTACCGCTGCGCCGTAGTGAAATTCTAATACGGAAGTTCCACTATAACTTTGGTACCGCAAGTACGACAACAACAGTGAACAAACAAGGTAGGGAGATATTCTGATGAACACCAGCGGCATTAATAACCTGCAAAACCAATATGCACTTTATAGTGGCACCACCAGCAATACGACCAGTTCAACTAGCACGAGCAGCACCACCCAAAGCACAGCCAGCAGCACTGCAGATACCGTGACTTTAAGTGCGGAAGCTTTGGCGTTGCAGGCTACTTCAGAGACCGATACTGTTAATCCACCGGAGTCAGAAACTTTAGGTGTAGGTCAGGGGCATGGCATTAGACCGCCACAGTGAAAGTTTTGAATAGGCCATCATAATGAACAGTAATTTTTACGAGTTGCTAGAAAACATTACCCCTGGCTCCGACATATTCGTTGATATGGCGAACTATGGGGCTTTTGGCTATCTATCATTGCTTGTGGCCGCTTTGCTGTATGAGCGTAAACTCAACTCAATCACGATTTCAATTTTTGTTATTTATCTGAGCTGGATAAGTTCAAGAGTGCTCACGCCTGTATTGTATGATCTGGCGTCAGGCCCAGAGCTGTATACCAAGTTCGTTTGGTATGGAAGTTGGATCCTCTGTGATGTATTTTGCATCTGGCTTATTTATTACCTGCATAAGGTGCAAAATTTAAGGGCGACCCAACTGTCCTTGGTGGTTTCGATGTCTTTCATTGTAATGAGCCTGATTCAGGCCATTGATTTTATTGACAGAGCCACGTTGCAAAGTAATTTCTTTGCAACTGCTTACCAGTTACTGATTGCCACTATGAATACCTTCATGTTGCCGGTTATTCTGTACTTCTGGTTTGCTGAAATCCGCAAACGCCGGCTCATTGCAGCAGGAGCATAACCATGGCTTTTTTGCTGATTTTATTCACCTGCTGTTTATTGATCCTGGCTTTACATCTGCATTTAAAATTGCAGCAGTTGGCCAAAGAACCGCAGATTTATGCCGAAGTGGCCGTTGAGCTGCAACAAAGAGCACACGATTTACTGGTGCGAAAAGATCAATTGGATGCCAGACAAAACAGTGCAAATAAGGATGAAGAGGAACACTGGCGTAACGATGTAGCGCAGTATATGGAAGATTATGAACAGGAAGCGCTGGCCAGGGCCAGAGTACACTTAGGTCGTAAAACCCCGTCCGTCAGCTGACGGGGTTTTATTTTTATCTTTGCTCAACCACCACTACGACGGCCTTTTGTTTGTGCCTGTTGTGCCAGCCTGAGCTGTTGTGGTGTAGTTAGCACCTGCTGCCAGAACCAACCCGCCAGAGGCCCTATCACATCTGCTTCAGCATTGGTCAGCAGCACTAGGCCATAGCCACTTTGTGGTGAATAGGCGATATAAGGCCGGTAACCATCAACCACACCGGCATGGTAATACAACTTTTCGTTATCATATTGCACCATCCGCCAGCCCCGGCCATACCAGGCACTGACTTGTTTAAACTGTTGCCATACCGGCCAGCGCGGTTTACCCGGCATCCGGGTTAACGGCTGTTGCAACTGGCTCAGAACCTGTGGTGGCAACACATCAGGTCTTTGCCCCAGCATGGCCTGTAAATAAATGGCCAGATCCCGCGCACTGGCATTCACCCCTGCAGCAGCGCTGACCCGGTAAAAATTGGCTTTGGGTTTCACCTGCCGCCAGCCTTTGCCACCCCGTTCATGCGGCATGGCTTTGTTGCGCGACGCCAACAAAGGTGCCAGACCCACAGAGGCGGTTTGCATACCCAGGGGCTGAAATAAACGCTGATTTAATAACTGGTCGTATTTTTGGCCTGTGGCCCGCTCCAGCGCATTGCCGAGCAAACCAAAAAACACATTCTGGTAACTGTAACAACGCCCCAGCGGACAAACCGGGCTGAGCTCTTTCAGGCGTGGCAGGATTTGCGCCGGCGTTTGATCGGCTTCTATTAAGTCTTCAAACGCATGGGCCCAAAAACCACTGCTATGGGACAACACTTGTTCCAAAGTCAGGCTTTGTGTCAACTCTGGTGTTCTGAGCTGCAGCTCAGGCACGTATTTGGATAAGGCCTGTTGTAGTTCCAGTTGCTGCGCCTGCTGTGCCTGCACCAGACTGACACCGGCAAAAGTTTTTGATACTGACGCCAGACGAAATACGGTATCAGCATTAACTGTGGCACGCTCGCCCACAGATCGCACACCATAGTGCCCCAGCTTCAGAATGCGGTCGCCCTGCACTATGGCATAAGCACCGCCCGGCACTTTGGCCTTTTGCAGTTTTTCCCTGAACTGCTGCTCAAAGCTGTTTAACAACTCTGCTTCTGATAAAGGCGCGGCCGGCACAGCCGCACTCAATAGCGCCAATATCAGCAACACTTTGCGCAAGCGCGATTTTTTTAACACCATGCCAAACTCCGGAAAATAATACTTCATCGCTCAAAGGCGCTGCGCCTGTTTAGGGTAAAGCCGGTAAATACAACATTGGATCCTGCTGCACCCCCTGCAGCAATAATTCAAAATGCAGATGTGGTCCTGTGGCTTTGCCACTGCTGCCCACTGCGGCTATGGCTGTACCAGCCATCACTCTGTCACCTGGCTTGACGTTCACCTGTTGCAAATGTGCGTATAAGCTTTGGTAGCCTGCACCATGATCCAGCAACACCACCAAACCCAGATTGGGGTGCAGGCTGCTGTTATCGGCAATTAACACTGTTGCCGGCGCTACGGCGCGTACTTCGTCACCGGCATGCCCGGCTAAATCCAGCCCAGTATGCGGTCGGTATTGCCGGATAGCACTTTTCACGCCAAACCCTGAGTTAACAGCCACCCGCTGTAACGGCCATTGCCACTGCTCTGGCACCGTTTGCCGCCACCACAACTGACTGAACAGCAGATAACAACAGAGCATGCCAAGCAATACTGCCATGATCAGCGCCGCCAGCCGGCGCAACGGCCACAGCACCACAGGTTGAAACAGCTGAGTTAACCGCTGCTGATAAAATTGTTCATCCACTTTGTGCCGGGTAAAACCGGCACTGATCTGGTTGGCATATTGCTGATACTTCAGACTAGTCAGCATTGCTTTGCCATAACTCAGTGCCAGTTCAGGCTGCTGCGCCAGCACCTGGCGATCAACAGTCAGTTCCATCGCCCTTACAAAAGCGGCTTCCAGTCTGGCCACCACCGGATTAAACCAGCACAAAGCGGCCAACAGCCGCCAGCACAACAATTGTTGTGGGTCGTGGCGGCGCACATGACACAGCTCATGTTGTAATAACAACAAACGTTCAGCAGCCGGAAAATCGGCAAAATTGGCGGGCAGCAGCAGCGACAAGCGGAAAAAACCAAACACAAAAGGTGAACCTGTCCCCTGTTGTTGTTTGAGCTGCAACTGCAACAACTGAGGTTTTATTGCTGCAATAGCCGATGGGCAGATCCCCTGCAATATATCACTGGCTGTGACAGCTGCCGCCTGCTCAGTGAACAACTGCAGTTGTTGCCATTGTTGTCTGAGCTGGCGTAAGTGCCAGCAAAAACCTGTGAACCAGATGCCGGACAACAATACCACCAGCACTTCTGACCAGTGCAACTGTGGCATCACACTGGGATGCATCACCTGCGCCGTCCAATAAGCTGTGGTTTCAGCCACAGGCTGTAATAAAGCGGCCGGGATCACCCACTCTTGTTGCCATTGTAATGGCGGCCATAACGGCCAGGTGCAACAAAATAGCGCTAACCAATAGCCAGCCGGCCACTGCGCCAACGCAGGTTTGGTTCGCCAGAAAATTTGCAGCCCACACCAGAGCAAATAGCTCCAGAGCACAAAAACACCAAGTTGTAGCAAGATCAGCATTTGTTGCCCGCCTGATCTGCTGCCAGCTTGGTGAGCAGCATTTCCAGTTCAGCCATTTCGGTGGCATTGACCAGCTGACTGTCGGCAAACATAGCAACGGGCAAAGGCCCTTTTAACTCAAAAATACGGCTGGCAAAATCCTGAGCAAAAGCCGCCAGCGTACTGACTTTATCTGCCAGCGCGCTGTAACTGTTTTTATGACCCTGACTTTCAAAACTAACCAACCCTTTTTCGGTCATACGCTCCAGTGTTTTGCGGGTGGAGGAATAACCCCAGCCCAGCACGGGCGCCAGCTCGTCATGCAGCTCACGGGCTGTCAGAGGTTGTTTTGACCATAACAGTTTCAGAATTTCCAGCTCTGGCGCCGTTGGTTGTTGCATCAGTGGACCCGGTGTAAAAACAATAATAGCGTCATAGTGCGACAGATGTCGCAGAGTAGCAAGCAAAAACTGCGACTCCTGTCGCAGTTTTTATCCTTCCATCACAGTCTGTTGTGGCTGCGCTTTACCAAGTGCACAACTTTTTTGCCTGTATCTTGAAGCGGCAGTGACAAAACCCCATCTTGATGACATAGCAGCCAGCCTGACTGGCATCCGTTTATTTTCAGGAGTTGTTATGTCTGTTACCTCTCGTTATACCCTGCCTGTGTTGTTGTCTTTTTTTCTGACCAGCTGTGGTTATTTTTCTGCCGACCCTAAACAACTGGCCGAACAAGCCTGGCTTGCTAAGGATCAACAATTAGCAGCCGCAGTCACGCAAATCCGCGAGCAAGGGCTGGATGCAGTAGTGGCTTCAGCAGAAGCTGGCTCAGTGGCAGCCTGCGTGGCCGGAAAACTCACCGCAGATCCGCTGGGCAAACTGATTAGTGTCGAAGGCGCCCTGGCAGAATCGGCTAAAGTGGCGCAGTTATTAGCCAACTTAGAACAACTGTTACAGCAGGATTTTAGCTTTGAACAGCTGGCCAGCACCCTTGAAAAAGGCGCTGCTGCGGCAGCTTATGCCAAAACCTTAATTGACCAGCAAGGGCTGGAGCAGGCACTACAAACTTTAAAACAGATGGTAAGCGCCAGCAGCGCTGTTGCACAGCAGGATTTGGGGGCTCATTTGCAGTCCTTATTGCAGTCTTGTCACAATACAACACCAACAGAAACAACCCCCACAGCACAAAAAGCCTGAGAACTACCGCATCTGCTTACGTGAGTAAAAAACCACCTCCATAGGAGGTGGCTTTGCAAAAGGCCCCCTAGAAGGGGGCTAGTTTAGTGTGACTCCATATCCAACATCATTTGCCGCTCTTCGTCTTCACGAGCTACTTTGTCTTGATGCCGGACATATCGCCGGATTATCTCTTCGTTCGCGCCCACGGAATCTACAAAATAGCCGCGCTGCCAGAAGTGATTTCCCCAAAGTTTCTTCTTTCTTAAATACGGAAACTTGTTGAATAACCTTATCGCTGTTCTACCTTTAAGTACCCCCATCAGCTCCGAAACACTGACATTTGGCGGCGTTCGCACCACTAAGTGAACATGGTCTATCTGTACGTTCAGTTCCACGACTTTACATTTTTTCATTGAACAGTACGTGTAGATGCTCCGATATAACTCTTTTCCTAAGTTTCCAGTAAGAATTTTGTATCTATACTTTGGCGTCCAAACGATGTGATACTGACAACGATAGAATACGTGTGATGCGGATTCATATCTGCTCATGCTATTTACTTCCTCATTTGCTGGTTACAAACGGGTCGCAGTATCTAGCATGGGCTTTCTTTAGGCATAGCCCCAGAGCCGATCACCACCTCCATAGGAGGTGGTTTTAAATTGACAATAAAAAACGGCGACCAAAGTCGCCGTTTTATTTTGCTCAGAACTGATACCGCAGATGTATCAGATACTGGTTTACCCCTGCCGGCTCCAGCAACACACGCTGGTAACTGATACCAGTCTGCCAGGCTGGACTTATCTGATAATTCAGCGTAAGCCCGGAAAACCAGTCCGTGCCATCCAGTTCCTGCGTTAAAGTGCTAGTTGCCATCTTACTGCTCAGATCGGCTTGCCAGCGGATCACACCAAGCGGCAATTCAAACTGCCAGTGATTAAACTGCCAGAATTGCCAGCGCAGTGCTGCCGACACCCCATCACCTAACACCGGCGTGGCCTGCGCTACCAGCTGCTGATAGTTGGCAGCATCCAGCACAGAACCGGAAATAGTGGCTCTGCCCTCACCCAGCTTTTGGTAACCCAGCTCAACAGCCAGGTTATCAAACAGACGATAACCCGCCACCAGCTGATAACCAGTGTCGGTGTTGTCAGTGTGGATCAAACTGCCTTGCGGCAGGTTAAATTGCCGCGAGCCGGCTTCACTCTGGCCTGCGCCCAGCTGCAGGTAAACTTCGGAAGCTACCACCTGAGTTGTTGTCAGCATGGCAGAAAACAATGTAAGCAGGCCAGCGCGGCGGCGCCAGCCTCCCAAAGCCGCCAGCCCCAGCAGCATCCAGCCACCGCTGCTACCGCCTGAAGATTTATTCTCCACCACCACATCTTGATAGGCCTTTATTGTGACCGTCACTATAGCGCTGGCTTCACCACCTTTGCTGTCACGGATCCGGTAACTGAGCTGATCGGTACCGCTAAAACCGGCTTTTGGTGTGTATCTGAGCTGGTTGTCAGCTTCGATTCGAACCGTACCTTGCTGAGCCGTAGCACTGATCACTGTTAGCACATCCTGGTCGATGTCCTGATCGTTGGCCAGTACATTGATAGTAATAACGGTTCGATCGTCGGTGTTGGCACTGTCGTTGACCGCAACCGGCGCCGTATTAAAGTAGACAGACACCCCACCTGGATCGACCACAGCAGAGTTCACCAGACCATCATCATCATTGGCACCACCGTCCTCTATGGTCAGTTGCACACACAGATGGCCGGCAGTCAGACCAGGCGTCCAATCAGCGGAACCCGGTGGTGGGCAATAACCCGGATTACCGGCCGCAGAGTGCAACGCATTATTGGCATCTTCGGCAAAAGTCACCCAGCGGCCACGCTGGAATTTGCGATAAACCGCATTGGCCGGAATGGCAGCTCTTTGTGGGATCACCACCCGCACCGACTGACCAGGGGTTGGCAAATCGCGGATAGCAAAATCAAACACACCACCCACAGGTTCAAAGGCCGGGTCGACCACCAGATCATTTAACTGACCCAGTTCTTCGTCCTTAATCTGCACGCCACCTGAACTTGCGGCACGGGCAAATAAACCCAGACCACAACGCACACCGGGGTCACATTCAATCAGGTAAGCATTGGTGGTAACTAACTGCTGCGGCAGAATATTGGTTGACGGCATATTATCCAGATAATCCGGAATACCGTTATCGTCGCTATCCCCTGTCCCTTCCTGCTCGTCATTCTTACCATCACCATCTGTGTCAGTGTTGGGATTTAACACCGGCAAGTTAGCGATAACACGGAAATAAATCGAAGCCCGCACACTGGCACCGGCTGAATCTGTCACCGTCAGCTGTACCTGATGACTGCCGGTTAAACCTTCAGCACTAAAAGTTCTGCCGGCATCGGTCGCATTACCGTCTGTGTCTGCTAATCCATTGGTTGCTGACCAATCGTAACTGTGGGTATCACCGTTATTGGCATCTGTCACCCGTGCTGTGACCACCACAGGCCCGCCGCTGGGTGTAACCAGACTGGTATTGACACCATCCTGTGTCAGGCTCAGGTTCACCACAGGCGGAACATTACCACTGCGGATATCAATACTATGTTTATTGGCTGCGCCGACGTTCAGCCCTTCACCCAGCCCAATCACCAGTTGGCTGTCATTAAACCCGGTGACTGCCGCCAGAGTCACCGGAATGTCCACTTCCAGCTGACCCGGCTGAGTGAATGTTGCAATCCCATTCACCAGATTATGTTCAGCTGCAGTGGCAGTAGTTTCAATGGTATCAACAACATAAGGCACACTCAGCGGGTACTGTGGCGCCGGCCCATTTAACAGCACACGGAAACTTACTTCACTGCCACGGATGGCAACTTGTGATTTGCTCAATGACACCAGTGGCTGAATATCCAGTTGTTGTATGGCTTCACCACTGACACCCACCGCATTGGTAGCTTTCCAGATGAGGTCATGGCGGCCTGGTGGCAACAAAATTGTTCCATCCCTGGTTAGACCCGTAACAGTCACAGTGCAGCAGTCATTGCCCGACACGCCGTCTTTGGCCAGTTTTTTCAGCGCAGCATCAAGCTCGGTCTGGCTGGCATTGGCCGGCAGTCCAAGCAGTTGCCGCATAGTCACAGCCGTAAATAAGCCTGTGGCGTTGAGCACTAAAGTGTCGGGCGCTGTCACTATCGGTTGTAACGGATCAACAGTGGCAATCACTTCCAGATCAAAAGCCGGCAAAGCAGCACTGGCCGTGCCATCACTGACGCTTATCACTATGCCCAAAGTTTTACCTGCATCTGTGCCTGCCGGAGTGCCGGTTAAAGCGCCTGTTGCCGTATTAAAGCTGGCCCAGCCTGGTTTGTTGTCGATACTGAAGGTCAGAGTGTCACCAGTATCGATATCCGAAGCCGTTGGCGTAAAACTATATGGCGTGTCCTGGTCCAGGCTGGTGACAGGGGTACCGCTGATACTTGGCGCATCGTTTACCGCTGCTATCAGCACATTAACAATAATACTGTCGCTGGCCTCACCGTCACTGACCTCAACAGTAAAACTGTCGTTGCCATGGTAATTTGCTTCTGGCGTGTAACTGACCACACCTGCGCTGACGCTGGCTGCACCCCGGGTTGCAGCACTGCTGATGCTCCAGCTCAGCGGGTCATTGTCGGCATCAGTTGCCGTCAAGGTTAATGCAAAAGCATTCGGGGTGCCGTCTTCACTGATATTCACGCTGGTCGAAGCGCCCTGGGTGATAATGGGAGCCTGATTTGGCGCTATAGGCGTCACCGTATTAGAGGCACCCGACGCCGCACCTGTACCTGCCGAGTTGGTTGCAGTGACGGTAAAGCTGTAGCCAGTGCCATTGGTTAAACCAGTAAACACAAAAGGCGACGCTGTAGCGGCTCTGCTGATGCCACCAGGGCTTGCAGTCACGGTATAACCGGTAATGCTGCTGCCGCCATTGGATGCCGGAGCACTAAAGTTTACCGTTGCCTCTGCATTGCCGGCCGTTGCACTGCCAATCACAGGCGCGCCAGGCACCACGGCATTTACAGTAAAACTACGACTAACCTGAGTTGCAGCGAGGTAACTGCTGTTACCAGCCTGATCGGCATTAATAGTACAGGTGCCGGCGCTGACAAAAGTCAGAGCACCCAGGCTGGTAATAGTACAAACACCAGGCGTGGAGGACGTAAAAGTGGGAGTTAAGCCTGAATCTGAGGTTGCACTCAGGGTTGGGCTGGTACCAAAACTTTGCGGACCAGGATTATTAAAGGTAATAGTCTGGGTTGCAGCAGGTGTAATTGAATTGGATGCACCTGACGAAGGGCTGGTACCTGCGGCATTATCAGCCGTTACCGTGAAGGTATAAGCCTGACCATTGGTTAAACCGTTTATCACTATAGGCGAAGCAGCGCCATTGACCGGCGCCACATCTGGCGGACTCACAGTCACGGTATAACCGGTAATACTGGTGCCGCCGGTATTCACTGGTGCGGTAAAAGCAACACTGGCCTGAGTGTCACCAGCCACAGCAGTTCCTATGGTTGGAGCACCGGGCACTGAAGGATTCACAGTGAAAGAACGACTCACCTGGGCTGCAGGCAAATAAGATGAATCGCCTGCCTGATCGGCATTAATAGTACAGGTCCCTGCAGTTACAAAGGTCAACAGGCCGCCACTGGTCACAGTACAAACACCGGTAGTGGAAGAGGTAAAAGTCACGGTTAACCCTGATGTAGAGGATGCACCTCCGCCTAATATCGACAAATCAGGCGAAGTACCATAAGTCTGTGCTCCGGGGTTGGCAAAGGTAATAGTTTGTGGTGATGCAGGAGTCACAGAGTTGGACGCTGCAGAAGCCGCACCTGTACCCGCCGAGTTGGTAGCTGTGACGGTAAAGCTATAAGCCACACCGTTGGTTAAACCAGTGACAGTAATAGGTGAGCCCGCGCCTGTTCCGGTAAATCCACCTGGATTGGACGTCACGGTATAACCGGTAATAGCAGCGCCGCCTGTGCTGGCAGGTGCAGTAAAGGTGACCGATGCCTGGGTGTTACCTGCTGTTGCAGTTCCAATACTTGGCGCACCCGGCACTACCGCATTCACAGTGAAAGTACGGCTTACGGTAGCAGCCGCATTGGTGGCTGCATCACCGGCCTGATCTGCATCTATAGTGCAGCTGCCTGCAGTCACAAAGGCCAGGGCTCCACCTGAGGTAATGGTACAAACACCCGTTGTGGATGAGCTAAAACTCACGGTTAAGCCTGAAGTTGCAGTCGCACTCAGCGTGGGTGTGCTACCAAAGTTTTGTGCGCCTGGATTAGCAAAGGTAATGGTTTGATTGGCTTTTGGCGTCGCTGAGTTGGACGCTCCTGATGCCGCACTGGTGCCTACGGCATTGGTTGCAGTCACAGTAAAGGTATAAGCAGTACCATTGGTGAGACCGGTGACTGTAATAGGCGATGTGGTAAAACCGTTACCACCGCCGATAAATCCGCCCGGGTTTGAGGTGACTGTATAACCGGTAATAGCTGAACCACCATTATTACCAGGCGCAGTGAAAGCGACAGATGCCTGACCATCCCCTGCGGTGGCGGCGCCAATAGTCGGAGCGTCGGGAGCAGAAATTGCATTACTTACTGTCACACCATTGCCGGTGCTATCAACAACCACAACTGCAGCATCAGCGCCCGCATTCCAGTCTTCCGCAGCAGCCAGATTATAAGTGGTGCCTCCTACTGAACTGGTACCGTTTTTATTTAACAGCAAGTTCACTGCGTCTTTATCTGTGGTACTGAGTGACAGCGTAAAACTGGTGCCTGATGTGATTTCAACATTGCTGGTATCCGTCAGGGTATAGGTACTGCCGCCCTGGCCAGTCAGGGTAAATTTGTTGGCCACTATGTCATTGGTGGCTCCGCTTGCTTTTAACAAACCAGTCCCTGTGACCACTAAAGCCCCGGTGGAAGCATCATAGGTGGCGCTGGTGATTGTAGGGACTGCCACATTACTGACAGTAATGCCGTTGCCAGTGGCGTCGGCAATAGTCACTGCAGCATCAGCACCGGCGTTCCAGTCTTCAGCAGCGGCCAGATTATAAGTGGTCGCACCTGTTGAACTGCTGCCATTTTTATTCAGGATTTGATTGGCCGCGGCTCTGTCCGTTGCACTCAGGGTTAATGTAAAACTGGTGCCGGAGGTAATTTCTACATTTGAGGTGTCGGTCAGGGTATAGGTGCTGCCGCCTTCACCCGTCAGGGTAAATTTATTGGCAATAATTTCATTCGTGGCACCACTGAGTTTTTTCAGGTTGGTCCCTGTTACCGCCAATACACCAGTACTGGCGTCATAAGTGGCGGATGTCACTGTCGGTGCCGCTACAGTTGCTGTCACACCATTGCCCGTTAAATCTGCGGTAGCTGCCGAATCAGCAATAAAACCAGCAGCGCCAGCCAGGTTATAGGTTGTACCACCTGTTGAACTGGTGCCGTTTTTATTCACTATTAAATTAACCGCCGCCATGTCGGTGGCACTGAGGATCAGGGTAAAACTGGTAGCCGTACTAATTTCCACATTGGCAGTATCGGTCAGGGTATAAGTGCTGCCACCTTCACCTGTGATCGTCAAGGTATTGGCCACTACATCATTGGTTACCCCTGTTGTGGCGGTAAAGTTGGTGCCAGTGACCGCCAAAGCGCCGGTTGAGCTGTTATAAGCGGCTGAGGTAATGGTGGGCGCTGGAATCACCGGCGGACTAAAATCAATATCATCAATATCAATATCTAAATCTGGACCAGAAATTCTCACTTCATCAATATATTCCCAGCTGCTGTTGGCTGAAACACTAAATGTGCCAAAGAAGATGCCAGATAAATTATAAGTGGTGCTAGCCACCTCAACATTATTGCGATATCCCTTAATCGTCAGGTTTGTGGTTCCGCCTAAACCTGTAGACACAGCAAAACTATTGAGTTTGAACTCATCACCATCACTGGTTTTAAAGCCCACTAATGTGGACATGTTTGGACCTGAACTGCGATAGCCCAAAGCATAATCGGCGCCAGTAGCAATATCACCATCATTAACAATCTGAATTTGCGCGGAGTCATTGTTACTGTAGATAATTCCGTCAATAGTGACGGAGTTACTGCCCTTAAATCCTACAGATTGTGCATCAAAGTTTTGATCCGCAGGCGTTGCGGCATAAACGGCCGGAGCGGCAACAAGCAACAACACACTAAAAAGTGCAGAGCACCATCTTGCGCTGTCCACTCTTGCCGATACAGGTTTTGATAGTTGAATGCTATCGAAAAGCTTTTGCCACATGATATTCCCCGGCTGTTATGCCTGCTAATTTGACGGTCATCCAAAAGAAATAAGGCACACCACGGATCTGTGCCTTATTCAATTTCAGCTACGCGGTGGATAAATACCTTCCAGCGCAATAATAAAATTCATACCTAAATATGGGTCGCGCACTGGTACAGGTTGATTATTGCCAACAGGCTGAACCGTCACCTGGGCGGCAAAAGGTTTTAAGGTAACACCTGGGGCATCAGGCGCGTACAAAGTGCCGGCCCGACCTCCGGCACCCACAGGCCCCAGATTCAAATTGGCAGCAGGGGCATTGACAGCTGTTGTACTCTCCGCCACTGCAGGAATCGCAACATTGACGGAAACTTGTGGTGCGTGAGCCGGCAACTGACCTGTCGTTAACTGCACAGTTTCACTACCTGCCTGCTCCCCTAAAGTAACAAGCGACAGCCCCGGCGCTTGACCTGTACCAACCGGCACCCTACCTCCGAGGTTTGGCAATGCAAAATTGGTACGGCCATCGCCACCATAGGTGGTGCCGAGCAGCGAAAACAGCGCTGTATTGCTGGCAATGGCTAACAATTGGCCATTACAAAATGCCCAGCCTTGTGGGGCATAATTACCGGCAAACATGCGGATTTCACCTAAAAACGGATCAGACATTTAAACTCTCCTTAGTTGGTTTTTTCATGGTTAGGGTGTACAAATCCTTATACAAAACAATGTCCGCTTAAAATGGTGATGTGCAAATTATCCCATGCGGGTCTGTTCTGAGGTTATGCCGTTATGGCAAGCATGGTTGCCATAATAATATTCAAGTTGTTGATCCAAAGAAGAAACCCTTCAAAGCTAGGCGATATCCAGCAAAACATCAACCTGCAACCAAATCAGAAACAAAAATTGATGGCCAGCATAGTTGCAAATGGTTACCGTTTTTACTTTGCCGCAGAAAACCATGGCGCAGATAAAACTGCAAAGCACCGTCATTTTGTTGCTCCACCAGCAGTTGCAGCCCTAACTGCTGCTGTTGGGCATATTGTTGCAAGGCTGTCATCAACTCACTGCCAAGCCCCTGCCCACAATAAGCGGGCAACAACGCCAGATCAGTGATATGCAAATAATCCGGATGGCGCGCCATAATCAGCCGGCCAACAGGTTGTTGCTGCAACAAAATCAAATAGATTTGAGGACTGGGTGATTGGTGCTGATAACTCTGTTGTTGCAACTGATACTGCTGCTGCAACAGCTGCTGCGCCAAAGGCTCTGGCAAACCGCTGTTTGTAAAATAACTGTGAGTGGCGGCAAACAGCTGCTGAAAAAAATGATCATCACCAGACTGCGCTGGCCGGATTGATAACAAAGAGGCTGATTTATCTGGCCACAACAACATGGATGTTCCTTTTTATTTGCCGGCCAATCTAACTGAAAAGCACGGCCGGGCCAAAGCTGACCAGTTGCCAGGCAACTGCTTTTCAATATGGATGTGTATCAGAGACTTATGTTTAAAAAGGCACTCGGCCCCGCTACAACCACCGCCGGACTTTTTGCTGATATTGCAAAAACGCTGCGCCAAATAAGGCGGTGAGCGCCCGCTCTTCCGGTTGAATCTGAAACTGATTCAGATACCAGACAAAAAACGGCAAAGGCACAAAAGCACTGATATCCGCCAGCCACAAAGCCCAGGCCACCAGCACCAGCAACATGCCCAGATACATAGGGTTACGGCTGTAACGGAAGATGCCGTTTTGCACCAGGTCGCTGGCAGCTTGCGGTGTTAACGGGTTCACTGTGGTTTTTGCACGGCGAAAAGTAACAACGCCAAGCAGCGCCACCATCACACCGGCCAGAGCCCAAAGGCCGGCCAACCCCGCTCGCCACCACCACAGTTCCGGCGGAATAACTTGCCACAACGGCAGCAGATGGCGCGCAGCAAACATCAGGCCGGCAAAAATCAACACCAGTAACAGCGGGGGAATTTTCAACTCAAGGCGGGACATCAGAAACTCCATCTTGCAAAAACAGGCAATCCTTTGCCTGTTTTATCAGCGTTCTTAAAAAAGTGCCAGCCTAATCAATCACTTTATGCACTATCGGGTGCAGCAACGGAGCGCTTTCACTGAAAGTTAAAGCCGCCAGATATTCACTGCAGGCTTTATCAGCCGCTTCTTTTGAAGCAGCATGTACCCGCGCCAGCAGATCACCTTTGACAACTTTGCTGCCAAGGGCAAGCACATCACTAAAACCAACGGCTGGGTCTATTTGTTGGGACGGATGGGCGCGGCCTCCCCCTAAACGCACCACAGCCATCCCGACAGCGACAGTGTCACTAGCAGCCAGGAAGCCATCCTGAGGCGCCAGAATATCCTGCACCACTGGCGCTGCCGCCAGGTATTGCTGTGGTTTTTCCATCAGATCCACAGGACCGCCCATAGCCGCAACCATCTGGGCAAATATTTCCGCCGCTTTGCCTGACGTTAAGCTGTGTTCCAGTGCTTTGATGGCACTGGCTTTATCAGGTTGTAAACCAGCCAGTTGTAACATGCTGGCACCCAGCTCTAAAGTCACCTGATGTAGTCTTGACTCGCGGTATTTGCCGGTTAAATAATCCAGCGTTTCCAATACTTCCAATACGTTGCCCGCGGTCGCGCCCAAACATTCGTTCATATCTGTGAGCAGCGCCTGAGTTTTCACTCCGGCACCTTTGGCGGTGTTCACTATGCTGGTGGCAAGCGCTGACGCATCCGCCACGTTTTTCATAATGGCGCCCGAGCCAATTTTGACGTCCATCGTCAGCACATCCAGCCCTGCCGCCAGCTTTTTCGACAAAATAGAAGCTGTGATCAGCGGAATTGACTCCACTGTGGCGGTGACATCACGAATAAGATACAAACGACGGTCGGCCGGCGCGAGTTCAGCACTTTGGCCAACGATCACACAACCTAACCGTGCCACTTCGGCCTGAATTTTCGCCAGTGGCTGAGTGCAGCTATAACCAGGAATAGTTTCCAGTTTATCCACAGTACCGCCGGTATGGCCTAAACCACGGCCGGCAATCATCGGCACATAAGCGCCACAAGCCGCTATCATCGGCGCCAGCATTAAACTGACTTTGTCGCCAACACCACCGGTGGAATGTTTATCCACCACAGGGCCATTGAGTTTACCGGCCCAGTTTAATACAGCGCCTGAGTCGCGCATGGCACGGGTTAAGGCCACAGTTTCTTCGGTAACCATGCCATTTAAATAAATCGCCATGGCAAGGGCTGCTGTCTGGCCTTCGCTGAAACTGTTGTCGGTAATACCTTTGACAAACTGCTCTATGGCCGCCTGAGGTAACTGGCCGCCATCTCGTTTTAATTTGATAATTTCCTGCGGTAAATACACGTTGAACTCCGTTAAGATTTGGCAGCTGCGCTGGTGTCAACTTTAGTGCTTTCCGCTAAATATAGGGGAGTAAAAGCACTGGGTAATAACTCACCTAAAGTCCACTGCTGGATTTGGCCCAGATGATTACAACTGGCAATAGGGCTTTGTGGGGTAAAAAATTCGGCAATCACCTGACGGCAAATACCACAAGGAGGGGTCAGTTTTTCCTGGGGTGTATAGACCACTAAAGCCTGAAACTGACGCTCACCCGCCACAACAGCAGCAGCAATGGCATTACGTTCAGCACAAGTAGTACCGCCGTAAGAGGCGTTTTCAACGTTACAACCGGTATAAATTTTGCCGCTTTGCGCCAGAATGGCCACACCCACCGGAAAGTGGCTGTAAGGGGCGTATGCTTGCTCAGAGGCAGCGCGGGCTTGTTGTTGCAGTAAAGCCCAATCCACAGATGTTTTCATCAACTGAAAATCTCAGGTTTGTTAGGGCAGCCTGTTATGCACCGATTTTTGCGCGGAATCAAGAGTGGTTTTCGCAAATTTGCCGAAATTACTCACAGATTGTTGTTTTTAGCTACAAAGTAGCAACAACCATACTGCCGGATGGCTAAATGCTGGCGGCAGCCTGTGCAGCACGGGCGCGCTGACTGAACAACCAGACAGCAGCAAACAACCATAAAGCCACCAGTGGTAACATCCAGAATGCAGTGCCAATACCGGCCGCGTTGGCCCAAAGCCCGGTGCCAAGGCCTGCCAGCTGGCAGCCAAGCGAACCGCCGATATTCGATAAGCCCGATAACACCGGGCCCTGCTGCGGTGCCAGATCCATTGCTGTTGCCAGTAGCAGCGGATAAACACCACCAAGGCCAAGCCCCAGTAACAGATTACCTGCCGACAAAACCCAGCTGCTATCGGCCAGTTTTAATACCAGAGCGCCGGCCAACATCATCAGCACGAGTAACCGCAGCAAAGACGTGGCGCCAAGATAGGGGATCAGATAAGCAAAACCCAGGCGGCTTAGCACCATACCGCCGGTAAACCAGGCAAAAATTAATCTGGCCTGTTCAGTTGGATACATCAGGGCGGAACTGGCATAACTGACAAACCAGTTGCCATTGCCCCATTCCACAGCACCATAACCAAACATCGCCAAAGCCAAAGCAACAAACACCGGCTGTTTTAATACCGCTTTATACGACAAACTATGCCTTGGCGCAGGCTCAGCGGCCGGGTCTGCTTCTACCCTGCGCCCTATCCAAAACGCATACACCGCCAGTACCACTAACAACAAGGCCAGCAGCCGCAAAGGCCAGCGCCAGTCTGGCAACCACCAGTACATCACCACCACCAGAAAAGGCGCCGCCAGGGTGCCAAGACTAAACATAAAGTCCATCAACCCCATCATTTTGGCTCTTTTATTGGCGTGCAGACGGGCTATTAAGGTATGACCAATGGTGAACATCACAGAGCAGAACAGCCCAAAGAAAAAAATGCCCAATAACAAATGCCAGGCCTGATGTGCCAGTGAAATGGCCAGCAGTATCACTGTTTCAGTCAGCGCTAAAATGGCGAATAACGGCAGAAAATGAAACTTCTGCACATATTTGCCCCCCAGATAAGCGCCGGACACAGTGCCAAGGGCCATCACCAGAAAAAACCAGCCACTTTGTGCTGCGCTCATGCCAAGCTCGCGGTTTAAATCCGGCAGCAATACGCCCCACAAAATAATTAATAAACCCAGCAGAAAAAATCCGCTGAAGATCAAAGCTGTGGGGTGAAGTCTGGGCATCTGCTCAGGATCCGCTGACTGGAAAACCGTGATTATAAAGCAGATCATGTTGTTGTAAGCGCTTTAGCGCAGCGTTTTTGCACGCATACGAATGCAGCGCCTGTTTTCAGGCGAGCGGCAGGCCATGCTTGTAGGCAAGTGAGCCTGCCATCACAGCAGGCTAAAATCGTCGGCGTCCAGCATGGCCGGAAATTTCTGCCGGAAGTCCTGCAATTGCACTAAATCCAGGTTGGCCAGCAACACGCCGGCCTGATGTGGCTTTAGCTCAGCCTGTGGTTGCCCCAGATAATCCAGCACCAGCGAATCACCGCTGTAATCAAAACCATTGTCGTCCTGACCCACTCTGTTACAGCCCAGCACATAAGCCTGATTTTCAATAGCACGGGCAGCCAGCAGCGTACGCCAGATCTCACGGCGCGCCTGTGGCCAGTTGGCTACATAGATCAGCACATCATAATCGCCCCTGTTGCGGGCAAACACCGGAAAACGCAGGTCATAACAAACCTGCAGCATCAAACGAAACCCTTTGTATTGCACTACTTTGCGACAGGCTCCCGCCACATAATGCTGATGTTCGTTTGCCATCCGGAACAGGTGTTTTTTATCGTAATACTCAATCGACCCGTCCGGGTGTACAAACAACAATCTGTTGTGCACCCCTTCGGCGGTTTTTATCGCCACAGAACCACAAATGGCCCACTGATAAAACATCGCCTGTTGCTGCAGCCACTGTACTGTTGGCCCTGTCATCTCTTCGGCAATCAGGTTGCTTTGCATCGAAAAACCACTGTTAAAGGTTTCCGGCAGCAGCACCAGATCAACCTCTCTGAGTTTGCTGAATTGTTCCGCAAAATAGGCTCTGTTGGCCGCTGCGTCCTGCCACACCAGCTCAGACTGAATGAGCGCTACATTCAGCTGTTTTGTTATCGGCTTAACCGGCATAACCGCTCCGCTGCTTGTTGTAAGGTTGCATCCTGTTTGGCAAAACAAAAACGGATAATTTTACTGTCCTGCTCCTGGCGGGAAAATACTGACAAAGGAATGGCTGCCACGCCAACATCTGTTGCCAGCCAGTGGCAAAAAGCCACGTCATCAAGATCACTGATGGCGCTGTAGTCAGCCAGCTGAAAATAAGTGCCGGCACAAGGCAATAACTTAAACTGGCTCTGGCTGAGTAAAGCGGCAAAACGGTCGCGTTTTTGCTGATAAAAACCCGCCAGGCCTGTGACCAGCTCAGGTGACGTTTCTAAGATGCTGGCAATGGCATATTGCGCCGGGGTAAAACTGGAAAAAGTCACATACTGATGAATTTTGCGAAATTCCGTGGTTAATGCCGGCGGTGCCACGCAATAACCGAGTTTCCAGCCAGTGACATGGAAAGTTTTGCCAAAAGAGCTGACGACAAAACTACGCTCCTGCAGCGCAGCCTGCTGATGTGCACTGAGCTGTGGTGCCCCATCAAACACCATATGCTCATACACTTCATCACTGATACAAAACAGGCCATGTTGCTGCACCAGTTCTGCTAAGGACTGCCAGTCTTGCTGACTAAATACCATGCCTGTTGGATTGTGTGGGCTATTGACGATAATCAGTTTGGTTTGGTCACTGACTCGGCGGTGCACCGCCGGCCAGTCAATCCGATAATCCGGCGCCGTTAACTGAATATGTACAGTTTTACCACCGGCCAGTTCAACAGCTGGCTGATAACTGTCATAAGCGGGATCAAACACCAGCACTTCATCACCGGGCCGCACCACCGCCTGAATGGCAACAAACAGCGCTTCAGTGGCACCAGAGGTAATAGTAACTTCGGTATCGGCATTGACCATACGGCCATAACAACGCTCAGTGAGCCGCGCAATTTGCTGGCGTAATTCCAGCACACCTGCCATTGGCGCATATTGGTTTTTACCGGCCAATACCTGTTGATTTAACTGTTGCAATAAGGCTTCCGGCGCCGGAAAATCCGGAAAACCCTGAGACAAATTAATGGCTTGCTGTTCTAAAGCTAACTGAGACATCTGGGTGAAAATAGTAGTGCCCACCCAGGGCAACTTACTGCGCAAATCCATAAAACTCCTTTTGACCTCATGTTGCAGCGCGGCAGAACAAGCTGATGCTAGCATTTTTGCCGGCCAATTGTCTGTCAGCACCGAAAAAAACGGCTTGGCCTCAAGCTGCCAGCAATGTTACCATTCAAGACATTTCAACACCTAGACGTCTAACCATAAAGATGAATCAACTAGCCAGCAGCAATCAACTCAATCCATATGCCATTCAACTTTGTGCTTTGGGACGCTGGATCAGCGCTAAACAATGGGCACCGGCCGGCAGCGGTAATTTTTCTATCCGGCTGAATGAGCACAGTGCGCTGGTCACTCCGGCATATAAGGACAAAGCTGAGCTGAGCCCACAAGATTTGGCTTTACTGACCTGGCACAATACCCAACCAAATCAGAACCCAACACTTTCACCCTGCACTTTGCTGCACAGCACTATTTACCAGCTGGTTAGCAGTGCCAGAGTGGTGCTGCAAACCCAGTCTGTTGCGGCAATAGTGTTTTCCAGGCTGATGAGAGCCGATCAGCATCTGTTTTGTGGTTATGATCTGCAGCAGTTGATCCAGCCAGAGACGCGACATCAGGCCGGTGTGAATCTGCCGATTCTGGATGCCAACCTTACCTGGCCACAACTGGCCCGGGAACTTGAACATCGTCAGCATCAGCTCAACTCCGCCTTCTTAGTGCGGGGCCAGGGCCTTTATGTCTGGGCCGACAATCTGGAGCAAGCCAAACGGCAACTGGAGGCGTGGGAGTTTTTATTCAGCTGTGAACTGGAAAGACTCAAAGTGTCAGGACAGCTATAACAGCAGCAATCTAAGCCCCGTCATTTCTGCCCGGCAGCCTGCGCGCTTTTTTGGTGCATTTACGCGCCAGCAAATAGCAACCAGGTAACACGTCAACCAATATTGTTCATATAATTCAATTAATTACACACAGGAACAACAATTGCTTTATGCCTGTAATCTCTGAGCATGGAGCTGTTGCCACATGGCCGTTCATACCCCACTGCGAGGTTTACGCTGTTTTTGCGTGGCCGCTGAATGTTTAAGTTTTAAAGAAGCTGCCAATCAGTTGTATCTGACTCCTTCAGCTGTCAGTCATCAGATCAAACAACTGGAAGAAAGCCTGGGTTTTAGCCTGTTTGAACGCCAGACCAGAGCGGTATTACTTACGGCTGAAGGCCGACGCTTTTACCAGGCCATTCACCCGGTACTAAGCACATTATCGACCACTGTCGCAGAGTTCTGTCAGAGCAAAAAGGAGCAGGTGGTTAGCATCACACTGCCGGAATTTTTTGCCAGTGAGTTTTTTGTCCCCAGATTAGTCGGCTGGTCGACTCAGCATCCACAAGTGAATTTACGGCTGGAAACGGTGAAATCACGTCAGGACGCAAGTCGTCACACAGATCTGCAGATAGTGCTGGCCAGCAGCAAACCCACAGATAAAACAGCTTATCAATTGTTTGCAATCAGTTATGTGCCAGCTTGCAGCCCGGAGCTGTTTCAGCGCCTGCAAGGGGAACCTGCCGATTTGCCGCTGCTGGAAACTGTGCCGCTGATCGTGCATCAGGCCAGGCCCTGGTGCTGGCATCAATGGGCTGATCAGGCCGGTTATGACGACTTCAGACCCAGACAAATTATCCAGCTCGACAGCATGTTCAGCGTGGCCAGAGCGGCGCAGCAAGGCCTGGGGATTGCGCTGATCCCTTTGCCTATCAGCCAGAGCTGGTTTGATAGTGGCACTCTGGTGCGGTTGTTTGACGAGGAGCTGCACACCCGGGACCATTATTATCTGGTGCAACATGAGCAACACCAGCAAAAACCGGAGATCCAGTTATTAATCGACTGGATATTGGCTGGTTTTGCCAAATGCAACAACAGTGGTACAGATGAATGAACTTCAGCTGTCAGCTGCAATTTTCTCGTTTGTCAGCTGACATCCCGGCCCCTAGAGTTGGCGATACAACAGGCAGCAGCTTTGTTGTATACCAACCAGGAGCAAAACCATGAAACTGATTCAATCACGCTGTTTATTGGCCACCTCTTTGTTGTTGGCCAGTTTTGCCAGTCAGGCTGGCAGTCAAAGTTATCAAATGGTGCTGATGACGGAAAATACCGCAACAGCACAGAGCAAAACCCAGCCGGCTGCCAGCGCAGCAACAACAGATCCCTATATCCGGCAAACCAGGCTCTGTGTCGCTTACAGCCAACAAGGCCAAACTGCCGAGGCAATGCGGGCTTGTCATCAGGCCGTCATGCTGGTGCGGCAAGCTGGCGACCGCCCTGTAGGCATGCAGCGGCAGCTGCGCTCTTATGCTTATAGCAACAGGGGGGTGGCCAAGGCACTCAGTGGCGACCATCTTGGCGCCCTGACAGATTTTCAGCGTGCATACCTGATTAACGCCAATGCAGTCAGCCAGCACAACCTTGGCAAACTGGTCAAGGCGCTGCATTCGGACGCGCCTTTACTGGCAGCTTCCCTGGCTGATAGCAACAACGACTAATCAAACTTTTGGGTGCCGGTATAGCCCCCGTTATTACAGGAGAGGCAGATGAAAAGTTATCACAGCATTTTTCCAAGCCAGACCAGTAACTTACAGCTGTTCTTCTGGCATTGTTGGCAAGGCATAACAGAGCAGTGGCAGTTTTATCAGCACTTAGCCGTCAGCCAGTGGGATCCACATGACGAAAATCTGTAAGCCAAATGTCGATTAATCAGCACAGCTATATGATGTTACTGCTACCTTTAGCCTTTTACATGGCATAATAACGGCCTTTTGCAAAATGGCGGGTAAAGAACATGCGGGTATGTGGCGTTGAGATTAAAGGCAGTGAAATAATTTTGTGTTTGATGGAAATGGATAACGGCCTGATGGTGTTGCCCGATTGCCGTCAGGTGCGTTTCCCACTGCTAAACGATCAGGATACTGAGCAGATGCGCAAGTTTCAGTTCAGTATGGCCAAACTGGCGGAAGATTATAAAATCAGCAAGTTTTTGGTGCGTGAAAGACCGCAAAAAGGCAAGTTTTCCGGTTCAGCCGTTGGTTTTAAAATTGAAGCTGCACTGCAGTTGATCCCAACAGTAGATACTGTCATTTGTACCAATGCAGCCATTAAAGACAAACTGGCCAGGCACCCTGTTCCTGTTGATTTCAGAGATACAGGCCTTAAAGCCTTCCAGGAAAGCGCCTTTATTACCGCTTACGCCTATCTTATTTATTAATCACAAGTTTCTGCCGGTAAAAGTCCCTGCTCATGCGGGGATTTTTTTATGCTTTTAAGAAGCGGATTGGTGGGGTTAGTGGCTTTATTGGGAGCCTTGATATCCCTCGCAGAGCTTTAGATTGTTCGGCACCTCCTGTGCCTCGTCCCTGCGGGACCAGCCTGCAGCTGTGCAAAAACGTTCCTGACGTTTTTGTGTTCAGACCGGACGACAGTAGACTGTTTGCTGAAGCGGTCTAAATTGGCTCCCGGCCAATGTGTCGCATGGGAATGCCATGCTCGGGCAATAGTCCGACAGGCCACATAAAGCAAAAAACCCCGCTCACTGAGCGGTTTTTTTTATTGGGAGCCTTAATGCCCTTCGCAGAGCTCGGGCCGTTCAGCCGGAGGACTGCAAAATTGTTTGCAGTCCTAAATCCCGTCTTCACTGTACTACTCTCCAGGTAATCCACAGCCAGAATCACAGTAAATAAAAAAGCCCCAGTCTTTCGACTGGGGCTTTTCCATTTATTGGGAGCCTTCATATCCCTCGCAGAGCGAGGGATTGTTCCGCTGGCGAAACGCAAAACTGTTTGCGTTTCAAAACCCCAGCGTCACTGTACTACTCTACGCGCAGTAAACCGCCAGAATCTAAATACAAAAAACCCCGCTCACTGAGCGGGGTTCCTTTGTATTGGGAGCCTTAATGCCCTTCGCAGAGCTCGGGCCGTTCAGCCGGAGGACTGCAAAATTGTTTGCAGTCCTAAATCCCGTCTTCACTGTACTACTCTCTAAGTAATCCACAGCCAGAATCG